>Ga0210395_10000019_pt1 | contig 246945 bp, 220 predicted proteins | sample IncBWH4OmetaG_FD_150861 | JGI IMG/M metagenome (GOLD analysis project Ga0210395, IMG submission 150861) | Forest soil microbial communities from Barre Woods Harvard Forest LTER site, Petersham, Massachusetts, United States - Inc-BW-H-4-O ... | reverse complement strand
GATTAGGTCTCGCCTACGCCGCCTTGCGCGCCCTCGTCGCCATCGCTCCCGATGGCCTCCCGCGTATCAACGAAATCGGCATCGACGGCCCCGTCCTGCTCTTCACATTCATCATCTCCATTCTCGCCAGCGTCCTCTTCGGCTGCATTCCGATTTTCAAATACGCCGGCGTCCGCCTCAGCACCGGCATTCGCGAAGGTGGCCGCGCCAACAGCGGCAGCCGCGAACAGCACCGTGCGCGCAGCACTCTTGTGGTTGTGCAAGTTGCCCTTGCTCTTGTTCTACTGATCTGCTCGGGACTCATGATTCGCACGTTCCGCGCGCTCACTCACGTCAATCCCGGCTTCTCGCAACCCGCTCAATTGCAAACCTTCCGCATCGGCATTCCCGATAATCAGGTTAAAGAAGACGAGGCCGTCGTCCGCACCTTTGACGCGATGCGCAGCAAAATCGCCGCCATTCCCGGCGTTTCTGCCGTCACCATCTCCACCTCCTTCCCCATGGACGGAGATGCCAGCAACGATCTCGTCTACGCACAGGACCACGCTTACGCGGAAGGACAGATTCCTCCCGTTCGCCGCTTCGCTCATATCATTCCCGGATTCTTCGCAACCGAAGGCACTCCCCTCGTCGCCGGCCGCGAATTCAATTGGACGGACATCTATCAGAAGGTTCCGGTCGCCATCATTTCGGAAAATTTTGCCCGCGAATATTGGCAATCTCCGGCCAACGCCATCGGCAAACGCATCCGCGTCGCCGCCACCGACGACTGGCGCGAAATCGTCGGCGTCGCCGCCAACGTCTATGGCGACGGCGTCAGCAAAACTCCTCCTTCCATGGTCTATTGGCCCATCATGCGGGCCAATTTCGAGGGTCGGGCGCACGTCGTCGAGAACTACGTGGGTTTCAGCATTCGCAGCCCCCGCGCTGGCTCGGAAGCGTTCCTGAAAGAAGTCCGCGAAGCGGTCTGGTCTGTGAATCCCAATCTTCCCGTTGCGCGAATTCACACCCTCGAGTATTACCACTCGCGTTCCATGGCTCGCACTTCGTTCACGCTGATCATGCTCGCCGTCGCCGGCGGCATGGCTCTTCTTCTCGGCGTTGTGGGCATCTACGGCGTCATCTCTTGTGCCGTCTCCCAGCGCGTCCGCGAAATCGGCATCCGCATGGCCCTCGGCGCGCAACAGCAATCCGTCACCGGCATGTTCATTCGCCATGGACTCATCCTCACCGGCATCGGCGCCGCCTTCGGCCTCGTCGCCGCCGTCATCGTCATGCGCCTCATGTCCTCGCTCCTCTTCCACGTAAATCCCGTCGACCCCCTCACTTACGGCGCCGTAACCCTGGGCCTGGTGGCCACCGCCTTCGTCGCCAGCTATCTCCCCTCGCGCCGCGCCGCCACCGTCGACCCCGTCGAGGCCCTCCGCGCCGAGTAACTCGCCACTGGATCTCAATCTCGTGCGTCCCAAGGACTAAAAGTAGCGCACCCGGATCCTGTGAAATCTCCCGGATCGCGTGTCACAGCGGAACCGAGTCTTCCCTCTTTGGGCACTCCTCCTGCCGCCCTCGTGCCGCCACCGGCCCGCTGAGCTTCAATAAGAAGACCGAGGTCGCCATCCTTTGAACACCATGGCATTTCGTCACCCGCTCGCCATTCTTCTCTGCCTTCCCCTTGTCCCCTGCGCCCGCGCGCAAAAAGCAAAACCCATCGAAAAAGAGGAAATCGCCGAGTGGACCAATCGAATGGAAGAGTGCCCCGTTGATCAACCACCGTATTTCTTGAAACTGGACTATTACGATTTCAAGGGAGACGGCACGCAGCAGGCCATCGTGATCGCCTCAACCTGTATGACCGGGACCGCGGGTCCCGACATCCATTCCGTGCTTTCACGGAACTCCGACGGTGAGCTGGAAGAAATGAAAATCGCCGAGGTCCCCCCGGAGACCTACGAAGGTCTGTTTGGCAACCGCAATTACACGCTCTCTGTCGAAAAGGGCCTCCTCGTCGCCGCCTTCTCCGACGGCGAGAACACTGTCACCATCAAGTACAAATGGAACGGCGAGGAATTCGCCGTCGCCACCATCGAGAAGCCCGGGATCTATCCGACCAGCTACGATTGCACCAAGAGCCTCACCGAGGTCGAAAACCTGATCTGCCACGTCGATTCTCTTGCCGCCCTCGACTTGCAACTCAATAGTCTCTATAAATCGGTTCTGGCGAAACTCACCGGCCCTGAACGCGAAGCCCTCCGCCAAGAACAACGGCAATGGCTCTCCGCCCGCGAAAAGACTTGTTCCATATACAAAGGCTGGCTCGGCTGCCTCTCCGACTACTACCAAAAACGCATCGACGCACTCAAAAAGCGAAGCGAAACTCCTGCTCGAGCGAAGGCCTCCAACCCGGCCTGAATCCCTTTCTTCGGTTGCGTCACTTCCGGGACCACCGCCAAAAACCTCGGCCAGTTTTCGCGCCCCGAAAGTCGTTAACCTGACGCGGCGGAGCGTAAAAACTGCGAAGCCATCGACAAAGGACAAGAATCGTCGAGGGCCTTCCCTTTTGTGGAGTGCGGTAGCTTTGCTGCTGCTTTTCTCTTTTGGCTGGCACCGCTCCACCTCGGCATGCTCACGATTGCCGAATGTTGCATGGCCTCGCGACCTGCCGCGGTGCCTGCCATGCAGCCTTCCACGCCCTGGCCTGCGCTATGCAGATCACGTGCAACATCATGAAGAGCGGAACAAAAAAGTGGGAATCAAAGCAGCGATGGTTTATGGCACTAAAGTCCACATTTCCCATTTCGGGGTTACTCAGGGAAGCGAAAGCACCGCCAGAGAACGGACCACGGAACTCATCTCCATCGATCTCCACGCCCCTTCACATAATTCGCCAGAACATAGGGCCAAGGAATACAGACAAGATCCAGAACCACCCCGATAAGCATGGCACGCGTGAGGTCCGTTGACCGGACCACGGACCACATCGGCAGGGCCACTGCTAACAACCACACCGCTTTGTAGAACAGTTGCAAGAGAAGCAAAGGCAACATCCTCAGCGGATATCGAAGCCCCAAACCCGACAAAGCCGACAACGCTGCCCAAAAGCTGAAGGCCACGCCATGCAAAGGGTCCCACGTTCCTTTGTGGCTGATAATTGCGGGCCATACGTCAAATCCAAGCAACACAAAATTAAGCAGGTAAAGCAATCTCATTAAATACAAACGGAAGGTTGATACCTCGTTAGACATTGTTCGACCCCTCTCGCTAAGAGGTTGTGCGCAAGGAGAACGTCCGGTGGCCCGCATTATCACTTATCTGCGGACGGAAAGCCCCTGCTGACTTTCTCCTCGAAGTTTAGTCCACGCTCCCGATGTCCAGGAAGTTCACAGATCGCTACCAATTCGTTCGGTGGTGCCGTCGAGTCCCGGTGATGCCGAATATCGCTAAAATCTTCCAAGGTTCTCAACAATGTGATGCGCGATTACCAACCCATTTGACGCATCCGCTCTAGGATGAGTCCGCTATAGTGATTCATGTGATCGGGCCGGCGCTTCAGGGGCAACGGCAGAATTGCGGCGAGTTGGGCCGCTCGTTGCCGGTCGATACTCCGGGCTGAGGTCCGGTAGTAGTAACGGCACGCCGACTCCGCACCATAGACACCAGGGCCCCATTCGACCACGTTGAGGTAGAGTTCCAGAATGCGGCGCTTGCCGAGGACCAATTCGGCCACCGGGACAAGTGTGAATTCGGCCCCCTTGCGCAGGATGGAGCGGCCGGTTCCGAAGAACAGGTTTTTTACCAGTTGCTGGGTAAGGGTGGACCCACCGTGAATGCGGCCGCCTTCCATATCGTCTTCAGCAGCAATCTGCATCGCGTGCCAATCGAATCCATGATGCTGGTAGAAGCGCGCGTCTTCCGCGGCGATGACAGCATGCTGGAAATCGGGCGAGATTTGGCTCAGAGGAACGAATTCGTATCGTTCGTGATACGGCGTGTGGTGAATCCAGGCCTGCAAGCGGCGCTCCATGTGCACTGCGGTGGTCGGTGGGTCGATCCACCGGGCAGCCACAAGGATCAGCACAGCAACCGACCAAAGAAGCGCCACTCCGATGAGAAACCATCGAACGAAGGAGCGGAGGGAGCCTTTCCGATGCGGGGTCTTCGGGAGTGTGTCTGGATTTTCAGTCACACTTCAGAATAATCGTTTGGGCTGGATTGACATAGCCCATCTGATAAATGGATAGATGGTGTTGCATCGACCAGTTGACCTGGCACCCATAATCGGGCTTTTGGATCGATTTCATCGGTCCGGTAGCGGCCATGGCCGAGGCCAACAAGCAAATTGAAGTTACTCTGCTAGACTGCCCGAAGAGGACCGACGGGCAGATACATCTAGGAGCAACATGGAGCGCAGAAAATTTCTGGCGTTGCTGGCAGCACCGGCTTGCGCCGAGTTGGCGCGGCGGATTGGTTGGCAAGCTGAGCCGGATCATTCCGCGGGCTCCAAGGCTGACGTGACGATTCGCATCGCGCCCGTCGAGATGGAAGTCGCACCTCGGAAAATCATCAAGACGACAGGATACAACGGCACGGCGCCGGGCCCGGTCTTGCGGCTGCGCGAGGGCCAGCCTGTCACGGTGAACGTATTCAACGAAACCAAGATTCCAGAGTTGATTCATTGGCACGGCTTGTTCGTTCCTTCCGAAGTGGATGGTTCGGAGGAAGAAGGGACACCCGTGGTGCCGCCGGGCGGAGTCCGTCGGTATTCGTTCGTTCCGCGTCCGCCGGGGACACGCTGGTATCACAGCCACGGTCACGCCGGCCGGGATATGAAACGCGCCACCTATACGGGACAATTCGGATTCCTTTACATCCAGCCGAAAGAAGAACCGGGGCAGTACGACGCGGAGGTCTTTCTGGCTCTACACGGCTGGGATCCCGCGCTGAGCAGCCAAGGCGATGAAGGTACGTTGGAAGTCACCTATCGCGTCTACTCAATGAACAGCCATGCGCTTGGTTCGGGCGAACCGGTCCGCGTGAAAGAGGGTCAGAGGGTGCTTTTTCGCTTCTTGAACGCCAGCGCCACCGACCAACATCGGATCGCATTGCCCGGACACAAGTTCAGAGTCGTCAGTCTCGACGGGAACGCTGTGCCAATGCCGCGCGAGGTAGACACGATCGAAATGGGGCCCGCGGAACGCGTCGACGCTGTCGTGACAATGAACCAGCCTGGAGTGTGGATTCTCGGCGAGACGGATGATCAAGCACGGAATGCCGGACTGGGCGTCGTGGTGGAATATGCGAACCGCAGCGAAGCGTCGCAGTGGATCGCGCCGGCGAAGACTCCCTGGGACTACACGATTTTTGGCCGCAAAGCGGAGACTCCCGAGCCGGCGGGGGGAGTCGTGCCGCTCGTCTTCCGCAAGAAATTCGCCGGTCACAACTGGGTGGATAACTGGACCATCAATGGGAAATCCTTCCCGAAGACTGATCCCATTCGAGTCCGCGCCAATGATCGGTACCGCCTGCGCTTCGACAATCAGAGTGATGAAGCGCACCCCGTCCACCTGCACCGGCACAGCTTCGAGTTGACCAAGTTCGCCGGCAAAGCGACCTCGGGGGTGATGAAAGATGTGGTCGTCGTGCCCGCCAAAGCGCAAGTCGAGGTGGATTTTACCGCGGACAGCCCCGGTCCCACTCTTTTTCATTGCCACCAGCAATTGCACATGGACTACGGCTTCATGACGATGTTGCAATACGAAGCCTGAGAATCCGCACTTGCAGAAAATTCTGGGAGAGGGTACGGGTTCGCTTCGCATCTCCGATCTCTCCACCTCTCGTCTTTAGGTCGCTCATAGTATGCTGGGACCTGCCCCATGAACCGCGTCTATCTCGATTACAACGCCACCACCCCCGTCGAACCCCAGGTCCTCGACGCCATGCTTCCCTATTTCTCCGCCGACTTCGCCAACGCCTCCTCGATCCATGGCCCCGGCCAGCGCGCCCGCGCCGCCGTAGAGACCGCCCGCGAACAGGTCGCCGCCCTCATCGGCTCCAAACCCCGGGAAATCGTCTTCACCAGCGGGGGCACCGAATCCGACAACCACGCCATCTTCGGAGCTGTGAATGCGCTCATCTCTCGGCCCATTCAATATCCTCCGAGTTCTACCGAAGCTCAGGAAAGCCGCTCGCTCATCTCGCACAACAAACACATTATTACGACGAAGGTCGAGCATGAAGCGGTCCTCAACACGTGCCAGGAACTCGAAATGCTCGGAGTGCAGGTAACGTATCTGTCTGTCGATCGGGATGGTCTCATTGACCCCGATTCCGTCCGTAAAGCAATACAAAGCGGGCGAGCAAATCCCAACAAGCCGCTGGAACCTGTTCTGCCCGCGACAACGCTCATCACCATCATGCAAGCCAACAACGAGCTCGGCACCGTCCAGCCGCTCGAAGAAATCGGCCGCATCGCCAAAGAACGCAAAATCTACTTCCACACGGACGCCGTTCAATCCGCCGGCAAGATTCCCATCGACGTCAATGCTCTAAACGTCGATCTACTCTCTCTCTCCGGCCACAAACTTTACGCACCGAAAGGCGTGGGCGCTCTCTACATCCGCAGCGGCACTCGAGTGCGCCAGCTTCTCTACGGCGGTCACCATCAACGAGGTGCGCGTCCCGGCACAGAAAACGTCGCCGGAATCGTAGGCTTGGGCAAAGCCGCAGAAATTGCACGTAATTCCCTGGCGAACGACGCGCGGCGAGTCTCGGCACTGCGCGACCAACTCGAACGCGGTTTGATCGAGCGAATCCCACACGTGCGCGTAAACGGCGGTTCCGCCCCGCGCACGCCAAGCACAACCAACATCCTGTTTGCGGGAATTGAAGGCGAAGCCCTGGTCATTGCGCTCGACCTGAAAGGCCTGGCCTGCTCCGCCGGCGCAGCCTGTTCCTCTGGCGCCGTCGAACCCTCCCACGTCCTGACCGCCATCGGCCTTTCTCAAGAAGAAGCCAAATCCAGCCTGCGCTTCAGTCTCGGCCGCCACACCACCGAATCAGAAATCCATTTCGCACTGGAAGCAATCCCCGCCGCAGTTGCCCAACTCCGTGCGCTATCTCCGACCTATCAGAAGGCTGTGTCGCATGTCTGACTCCTCGTCATTACTGTGCGAAACACCTGCGTCTCTCCGTTATCTTTTCTCTTTCCGGGCGTCCTCCTCCCGATGCACCGCAGCGTCGAATCCGCTACACTGAGATGGTCATGATGAACGCCACAACCGAATTCGACACACTGCCGGCCCGCGAGGAAACGCAACTCGGCCTGGTCGCCATCGCCATGTCCGGCGGAGTGGACTCCTCGACGGTGGCCGCCGTTCTCCAGGAACAAGGCCGCCCCATCGTCGGCCTAACGATGCAACTATGGAACCAGCGCCGCCTCCCCGAACTCCAAGGCGGCGGCCTCAAGCAACACCGCTGCTGTTCGCTCGATGACGTCTACGACGCCAAGCGCGTCGCGCAACACCTCAATTTCCCGCATTACGTCGTAAATTTCGAGGAGCAGTTCGAGAAGCGCGTTGTGCGTCCTTTCGTCGATCAATATCTCGCTGGACGAACGCCCATCGCCTGCACCAACTGCAACACCGACGTAAAGTTCGAGCCGCTTCTTCGCATGGCGCGCCAAATCGGAGCCGAACGCCTGGCCACGGGCCACTACGCCCGCATCCGACGGAACGAACAGTCCGGCCGATGGGAACTTCTCCGGGCCCGTGATGAATCTAAAGACCAATCCTACTTTCTCTGGGGCCTCTCGCAAGAGCAGTTATCTCGCAGCGATTTTCCGCTCGGCGAACTGACTAAAGAAGAAGTGCGTGCCCTCGCGCGCCGAACGAACCTCCCCGTCGCCGAAAAGCCCGAAAGCATGGAACTCTGTTTCGTTCCCACTGGCAATTACGTTCAATTCATCCAGGCCTATTCGAAGGATGCCGGCATTTCGTTGTCGCAAGCCGAGGGCGAAATTGTCACCGAAGATGGCGTCGTAGTTGGGTATCACAACGGCGTCCACAATTTCACCATCGGCCAGCGCAAAGGCCTCGGCTTTGCCGCTGGCAAAGCGCTGTACGTTCTCTCTATCGATACGCAGAACAATCGCGTGGTAGTTGGCGATGACGATGCCCTGCGAACAACGTCTTTTGAAGTCAATGGTGTGAATTGGGTTTCGATCGAACGGCCCATCGCACCCATTCGCGCGACGGTAAAAATCCGCCACAAGCATGAGCCGGCTCCAGCAATGGTCGAAGCTCTCGAGGAAGCCCGCGCGCGCATTATTTTCGACACGCCGCAGCGCGCCATAACGCCAGGCCAAGGTGCCATCTTCTACGACGGCGACCGCGTCCTCGGCGGCTCCTGGATTCGCTAACGGAGATTCTGTTCACGGAAGAAGGATATTTCAGAAGGCTCGCGACGTAGAAAGTTCAGATAAAAAGCTCTTCTTCCTGTTCGAGTGGTTCGTCGGGGCGGCGACGCTCGCGCCGTGATCGCAACAGATCGATTCCCACCTTGATTCCCTGAAGAAGCGCAGAAGCTTTCTGCATCGGCCGCCAAACGGTGCTCCGGAATTGCGAACCGGCGTCTTCGACCGCTTCCAGCGCCCCAGTCAGAATCCTGTCCGCGTGATTCAGCTGCCCGCGCAGGCGATCCGTCGCGTCGGTTAGCACGCGGTCCATTTTTTGAGCCTGGCCCCGCGTCAAATAAACGATGTGCGCCGCATCCGCGACCATGTTCGATATTTTCGGCTGCGTATCATCGAGAAGGATTTGTGCGCGCGTCAAAATCGGTCCCACGCGCGTCTGCAAATCCGTTACGAGCCCGTTGACTTTCCTGTTCGTCTGACGAGCTTCGAAGAACAACGCAATCAGCATCGCGCCCTGAACAATCAGAGTTATCGACGCCACGATGCTGAATATCATCAGCCAGGTTTGCATACACGCCCCACGCGTCCTCTCAGGAGAACGAGATCATGCCGTGCCAGCCTTCACCGCAAAAGCACTTCGAAGCCTCAGGGCTTGCCGGCTTCAAGACTTTGAAGCTTCGCGACGGTAGGCCTCGCGCGCACCTTCGACCGCCGCAGAGATCGAATCCTTGCCGCGTCCCGCAACGTCCTTGCTGCGCTCGATCAAATCGTCAGCTCGCTCGCGAAGTTCTTTCGCCTTGCGCTGCGCGAAGTCACGGCCCTCATCGGCTTTTTTGGAAAGAAAATCTCGCGTCTCTTCGCCAGATTTCGGCGCAAACAGAATGCCGACGAGTGCGCCCACTCCGAGACCTACGAGGAAGTATGTGACCTTGGAACCAACATTGTCCGCCATGAGAACCTCCACAAAAACCGTAACATAGAGGCACGGGGTGCGCAATACGAGCTAACCGGTATGTGTTAGTCAGTCTGGTTATCGGCGCGAACGTCATCCGAACCCAGTGCGCCGAGCTGTTCGAACAGTTTTTCGGCAGTTTTTCGTGGAATGAATTCGCTGATTTTTTCGAGCCCGGCTCGGCGGACGTTCGATACGCTGCCAAATTCGCGCAGCAGCTTTTGCGCGGTGCGCGGGCCGATGCCGGGGATGCCATCGAGGGCAGATTTTGTCTGGCGTTTGGCGCGCCGTTCACGGTGGAAGGTGACGGCAAAGCGGTGCGTCTCGTCGCGGATTTGCTGAATGAGGTGCAGTACCGGCGAGTGATGTTCGAGGACGATGGGTTCATCTTCCTGGCCAAAGACGTAAAGGATCTCTTCTTTTTTGGCGATGCTCGCTAGCGGTTGATTGATGATTTGCAGAGAGTCGAGCGCACGCGCGGCCGCGTGAAGCTGGCCGATTCCGCCGTCAATTAAAATCAGGCTTGGGAGCGGTCTTTTTTCTTCATGCAGGCGGCGATAGCGGCGGCTCACCGCTTCGCGCATGCTGGCGAAGTCGTCGTTTTTGGAATACGGAGCAGCACTGCTTGGCTGGCCGCCGCGGCTTACTTCTTCTCGGCGCTCGTCTCCGCGCCCCTCATCGCCGCGAATGATGAATTTTCTGTAGTCGGATTTTTTCATGTGGCCGTTTTCCCAGACGACCATGGAGGCGACGGTGTCGGTGCCTTGGATGTGGGAAATGTCGAAACTCTCTATGCGTCGCGGCTCTTCGGGAAGATTGAGAGCGTTTTGCAGGGCTTCCCCGATGGCCTTCGAGCTTGGTTTCATTACACGGAAGCGTTGTTCGAACGAGTGCTTCGCGTTGCTTTCTACAAGGTCCAGGAAAGAGCGTTTATTGCCGCGCTGGGGTGTGAAGATTTCGACCTTGTGTCCGGCGCGCTCGGCGAGCGTTTCTTCGAGCAGTTCGCGGTCTTCGAAATCGATGGGCACGTGAATCGCTTTGGGCAGATATTCGGCTTCCAGGTAGAGTTGCTTAAGGAGCGACGGGACGAATTCCTGCGGATCGAACTCGTCGAGATCTTCCCAATAAAACTCGCGGCGGTCGACGACGCGTCCGCCGCGCAGGTGAAATAGATTGGCGGCGACGAGGGGCGGTTCAGCGTAATGGGCGAGAACGTCGGTGTCGTCACCTTGTGCGGCGGCGATGCGCTGGCGCTGTTCGATGTCTTCGAGAGTGCGAAGAAGGTCGCGATAGGCGGCGGCTTGTTCGAATTGTTCTTTTTCGGCGGCGGCCGTCATGCGGGCTTCGAGGCTTTTCATCAGGTCGTGGCGGCGGCCTTCGAGAAACAGGCGGACATCGCGGGCGGCTTCGGCGTAGCGCTCGTCCGTGGTGAGCCCGGTGACGCAAGGACCGAGGCAGCGATGAATGTAATACTGCAAACAGGGGCGCGGATGGCTGCGCGTGAGATCGACAGTACAGCTCGGCACAAGAAACCGTTTGTGAACGAAATGGAGTATGCGGCGCGCGAGGCCTGCCGGGAAATAGGGGCCGAAATAGAGCGAGCCGTCCTTTTTGATGCGGCGCGTGAAATAGACGCGAGGATATTTTTCGGCAGCGGTGAACTTGATGTACGGGTAGGTTTTGTCGTCCCGAAGCATGACGTTGAACTTGGGGCGGTATTGCTTGATGAGATTGTGCTCGAGGGCGAGGGCTTCGCGCTCGTTGCCGACGAGGATGGTTTCGAGGTCGGCAATTTCGCGGGCGAGCGAACCGGTTTTGGCGTTGACCCAGCTTGATTCGAGAAAATAAGAACGCACCCGGCTGCGGAGAGAAGCAGCCTTGCCAACATAGAGGACGTTGCCGGCAGCGTCCTTAAACAGATAGACGCCGGGGCTTTCGGGAAGGAGCGCGGCTATTTCTTCGGGTTCCATGGGACGTCAGCGCGGAATTTATGCTTAAGCGCCAACTTACATCATACTAGAATTGTTAAGAGCCTCTGGTGAGGGGTGATCCGTGGCCCGCGTTCGGTGACCCATGAGGAGCTCGCGGCGGGGTCGATAGAGGGAGTTTGCAACATGCGGAGTGAAAGCGAGCATCCAAAGGACGGTATGGGAAGAGGCTTACAGGAAACGCTCCGGCTTGCGTTGATCGGAATTGCGCTACTCACTTCGGCGGCGCGTAATTTCGCGCAGGATCCGCCGCCACCTCCACCGGACAAGCCCGCGGCCCCCACGGATAAGCCAAAGCCTCCCAGGCCGAATACAGATAACGCGACCCAGAATGCGCCAGACCAGCCGAAGTGGGACCCGCTGCGGGCGGAAAAAGACATGCAGGTGGGCGAGTATTACATGCACAAAGGCGATCTGGACGCAGCGATCGACCGGTTTGAAGACGCCACACTCGCAAAACCAGGGTACGCAGTTCCCTTCCGGTTTTTAGGTGAGGCGCAGGAGAAAAAGGGGCTGAAGAAACAGGCAATCAAATCCTATCAGCGCTACCTGGATTTGTATCCGAAGGCGGAGGACAAGGACAAGGTCCAGAAAAGGATCGACAAACTCTATAAGGATGTGGAGAAGGAAAAGAAATCGTTGACCGACTAATCTGGCGGGCAACCTCGAGCGGAACAGAAATCCTGTCAGTCTTTCTGCTCTTCCAGTTCATAAACATCCGTCAAGCCCTGTACCGACGCTTTCTCTTCGTTAAGCCCCTCGCTGATCAACGGCGACGCCGATGGGTCTGGATGGACATACCATTTGCCGTCCTTGTCCTTGATGACCAAGGTCCGATTCATTCCGCGCCCACCATTTTGAAGGTACACGCCAATATCAACGAACATGATGTCCTCGAAACCGAAAGCCGAGCCATAGGAAACTGGGCCGGATTTGCTGGGATGCCTGGCGGCGAAGACCTTCCCAATGCTTTTCGGCCCGCCCGGTGATGGCTCGGTCTTTGTTGCCTCTGCCTTGATGCCCTCAACGGTCGCTGGCAGGAACTTCGAGTATGCTTCCCGCCCACTTCCACCTCCATACGGCCTGATCGATGTCGTCAAGAAAAGCTTTCACCTCGATTGATGAACGACCGCGCCAAATCGCAGGCCACCCTCTCAGGAGTATCGTGGCCGCTTGGAAGTCCATCGGCTGCGACTCTCAACTTTGGTTTAGTGGTCTGCTTTCCGGCTGCAGCTGTGGACAGCGAGAGAATGCTGCAAATCACAAGAGTCATCAGCGGTGACCAAACGTGAGATCTTCTTTCTTTCACCGAATTGGGCCTCGATTCTCTTTACAGGGAATTTCAGATTTAGTATTCACTGAAAACTGGAAGGCGTGCAGCGAGCATGTTACCTCGGTGCGGCGAATAGACCGGCCCTCGTCGCGCGGGGAGAAGAACAAAGAGGTGTCGTCCGATGTCAGTGGGTAAGGACAAGGCTGGCGTAGGGATAAAACTCGACTCCGTCAAAGTCAGACGCCTCTGCTGCGTGTTAATCTGACTGGACTACATTTCAGCTGCGCAGCAGGCGAGGAGAAGAAGGAATGAAAGCGCTGATGGCGATTGCCGTGGCTGTTGTTGTCTTGTTTCCGAATTGCATGCGGGCTGCTCCTCAAAAGTCAGCTTTGGAGGTTGTGGTTCTGGGTTCTGGCGGACCTCGGGCGTTCGGCAGGGGCGGGTCAAGCTTCATCGTGCTTGTCGGAGGAATACCGCGGATTCTGGTGGATGCCGGTCCGGGTGCGTTCTTGCGGATCGGAGAATTAGAACTGGACATGGAAAAGGTAGATACGGTTTTGCTGACACATCTGCATATCGATCACACCGGCGACCTGGCGGCTTTCTTCAATGAGCGGGCGCTTACCAGTGACGGACCAATCGTCTACCGGATTTTTGGACCTGACGGGGCGGGGCTCTTCCCCAAAACATCGCGATTTGTAGATTTGCTGGTTGGAAAGAACGGCGCGTATGCGTATCAGAAGACGTTTGGCGCGGACGAAACGTTTACGGTTCGCGATCTGGCCATTGGCTTGGATTCTCCGCGCACGAAGATTGTGGATGAGAGTGGTTTGGTCGTGGACGAAATTGCGACGCATCACGGCGACTGTCCGTCAGTGGCTTACCGTATTTCCTATAAAGGCGTGGTAGTGGTTTTCTCCGGGGACATGGATGCGTCCGCGCTGCCGAATCTGGTGCAATTAGCGAAGAATGCGGATTTGCTGATCTTCAACTGTGCTGTGCTCGACCCTCCGGCTTCGCCTTCGCAACTCTACGATTTGCATACGCCGCCCAAGAAGATTGGCGAAGCCGCGCGCGAGAGTGGGGTGAAAAGTTTGCTGCTGAGCCATCTAGCGCCAGACGTGGAAGGGGCGGAAGCTGCGGTGCAGAAATCGATTCGTGCGTCTTATGCGGGTCCGGTTGCGTTCGCGAGCGATAAGCTGCACGTACCGGTTGGGAAGTGAAGGGGAAGTTCCGGCGGCAGGGGGCTTCGTGCGAGTTTGGTTGTTACCTGCTTGGCGGTAACTGGACCTCGGAGTTCGCTCTGTGGCCGGAAATTGTTGTTTGAACTGCGGCAAAGAAGGCTGGCCGCGATCGTACACCTAGGTTCTGACTTCAGATTTGCTTGTTGGCCATCAGGCCGCATGCCCGAGCCTGTTCATCAAGTTATTTAAACGCCGGCTGTCCTGATCGCTCACGGCTGTGAATTTCAATCCCGATCCAAAACCGGGCTCTACGCCTAACTAGTAAGCTGCTTTTTCGTCAAAGGCGATAAGAAACTGGGAACAAGCGGCGGGCAAGGAACGTAACCCCGATTGGGTTTCCTCGAGCGGTGATCGACGTAGCCGGAGGATACATGTGGCAAGACGTACGCTTTGCGATTCGCATGCTGCTGAAACAGCCGGGGTTCAGTCTGATTGCGGTTATGACGCTGGCGCTCGGTATTGGTGCGACCTCGGCGGTTTTCAGCTTGATTCAAGGCGTGTTGCTGACGCCGCCGCCGTACCGGCACCCGCAGCAGTTAGTCCTGATTCCGACCGCGCGAACGGACGGCCAAAAGCAGGAAAGCCCACGAGGCTGGCCCGCTCAGCAATGGTTGGAATGGCAAAAGGAAGCGAAGTCCCTGCAAGGAATCGCCGCTTACGACTGGACTTTCAATTTCCTGATCCGCAACGAGGGTAGCGAATCGATCGAAGGCATGGCGGTGACGAAGGACTATTTCCAGGTTACAGGATTGCAGCCGGTCATGGGGCGGAGTTTTGAGGAATCCGATATCGGGCAAGGACCCGTGAAGGTGATTTTGCTTGGGTACGAATTCTGGAAGCGCACATTCAACGGCGATCGAAACATTATCGGCAAGACGGTGCATATCAGCCGGTGGGAGGTGCCGCCGACGGTGATCGGCGTGATGCAGCCGGGAGTACGCTTTCTTCCCTCGCCGGGCGCGTCGAAGGAGCCGAATTACAACGTTAATGCGTTGGTGGACTTCTGGATTCCCGCGTCACCGGACCCGAAATACCTGAAAGATCCGTTTTGGAATATCGTAGCGCGATTGCGCGATGGGGCGGGGCTGCTGCAAGCGCAAGGAGAGCTAACAGTTCTTGCCGCGAGAGAGGCACAGTCGGAGCACGCCTTTGAGGGGATTACTCCGCAACTGGAATCGTTGACGAGCGAAATGAATCTCGACGGGCGAAGGATCCTGTTTCCGCTGCTGGGCGCGGCGGCATTGGTCCTGCTGATCGGTTGCGGCAACGCTGCCGCGCTGCTGCTCGTGCGTGGATTGCAGCGCCAGCAGGAATACGCGGTGCGGAGCGCGATGGGCATGGGGCGCATAGCTCTTTTGCGGCAGGTATCGACGGAGAGTTTGTTACTGGCGCTGCTGGGTGGCGCATTCGGAGTGGGGCTGGCGTTTGGAGTCGTGAGACTGTTCAGGTTGATGGCGGGACATGCGATTCCGCGACTGGATGGCGTGACGGCCGGGTGGGCGGTGCTGGCGTGGGGAATGGGTGCGGGGGTGCTGGCTGCGCTTTTCGCCGGAGCTTTTCCAGCGTTGCGAGCCTTTCGATTGGATCCGATGGAGGTGCTGAAGAACGCCGGACCTAAAGGGACTGCTGGACTCGGCGAACGGCGCCTTCTGCGTGGGGTCACTATCGTGCAAACCGCGCTGACTCTGGCGCTGCTTGTTGGAGCCGGCCTACTGATTCGAACAATGATCAATATTGCGAAAGTCCCATCGGGCTACAACACCAGCCGCATTTTGACGATGAGTGTTACCGAGGTGCGTAGCTATTCAGAGTGGGCCAATTTTCACCGGCACGCCTTGGAACGGGTCTCCGCTATTCCCGGCGTGCAGTACGCCGCTTTCGCTTGGGGAGTGCCGCTTACCGGCAACAATTGGCCGGCGACTCTAGAAATTGAAGGCCAGCCTCCAGCGATCAAAGAGAGCGACAAGACGGCGCTGCCGCTGCGCGCCGTTACGGAGGACTACTTCAAATTGATGGGCGTGACCATGATCGAGGGACGGGAGTTTCGCTCGGGTGATGAGGGCCAGACGCTAAACGTAGCGATCGTCAACCAGGCATTCGCCGATCGTTACTTTCCGCAAGGCGATGCCATCGGGCGGAAGATTTGGCTGAACGGGCGAGACAAGCCAGGTATGGAAATCGTCGGTGAGGTCTCGAATGGCCGAACCGAGGATTTGACGCACGAAGCCTCACCCGAGATTTATCTGTCGTTGTGGGAGGCGTCGGCGTTTTCAAAACATCTCGTGATCCGCACGACGGGAGACCCGCGCGCGGTTCTAGTGGCAGTGGAGCGCGAGCTGCACGCCGTCGATCCAACCGCTGCCGTCGAAAATCCGAAGACTCTGGAACAGATTCGCGATGATTCGCTGGCATCCCGAACTTTTGCGATGCAACTGCTGATCGGATTTTCGGCTGTGGGGAGTGTGCTGACGCTGGTCGGAATTTACGGGGTCATTTCGCTTTCGGTGGCCTCGCGGCGGCGCGAGCTGGCGATTCGGAGCGCGGTTGGCGCTGAACAAAAAGACATCCGGAACCTGATCTTCGGGGAAGGATTCCGATTGATTGCGAGTGGCGTGCTCGCGGGTGTGGCGCTCGCGATCGTTTTGTCGCGTGTGCTGAGGACTTTCCTGTTTGAGGTGCGGACCAGCGATCCCGCGACGCTGCTCGTCGTGGGCGCGTTGTTCGTGGGAGTAGCACTGCTGGCATGCTGGGCTCCGGTACGTCGCGCCACGAAGGTTGATCCCCTGGAAGCGTTACGCTACGAATGAAATGCGGAGCGCAGGAGTCAGCGGGCGAGGTGGTCGAGGATGCGGCGGGCGCGAACGAAATCGGTGAAGAGTTTTTCTTCGGCGCGGAACTCGGGGGAGTGGGAGACGAGGCTGCAACCAGAGCGGCGCGTGGGATGCTTCACGTGGAGCATTTCGTGGTAGAGGACGTATTCGACGGCGACTTGCGGGACGGCGGGGTGATCCATGCGGCGGTTTAGCAGGATCTGATTGGGGCCCGGGTCGTAGCAGCCGAATTGACGGCGCCAGCTTCTGGTACTCCAGCCGATGTGGGGGCGCTGCAAACTTCCAGAGAAGTATTTTTCGTTTAGCAGCTCAAACATTTTTTCGAGGTCGAAATGTCGCCCCTGCGGCCCATTCGAAGCAAGCCGCACGCGGCCGCGGCGCATGCGCCTGATGCGGCTGCGAGTACGATTTGAGCGGGCGTAGTTCAAGTAGGGCGCGACCAACAGGCGCGGAGCTTTTCGGCGGTAGACGCGGGAGAGCAGGAGGGCGGCAGCGCCTTCGAGAACCGGAAGTGGAGCGCGTTGCAGAAGGTCCGAAAAGCGCACGTAGATCGCGTCTTCGCGGCGGCGGATGGTGAGGACCAGGCTGGCGTAGGGGTAAAACTCGACGCGGAAGCGCGGAGGACGGCCATCACAGCCGAGGCGCGTGAAAACGCGTTGGAAAAGCGCGGCGCCTCCGGGGACCGCTGAACTGGCACCGCGCGACGACTTCCGTTTCTTCGGGCTCTTTAAGGTGGATTTTTGGACGGGGGAGATTTCGATCGGTGGCGCAAGATCCATCGCCAGGCTCATCTGCTGCGCTGGGCCAGATTGTTTCGCTGCATGCATCTCTTTCGCCGGATTCATTTCTTGCGGCGGACGGGCGGCGGGGCGACGTTTTTCTTCGCAGCGTCGGCTTCCTTGGAAGCGTCCTGCGTGCCTTCGATGGCGTCGTCGAGATTTTCCTTATAGAGCTCCGCATCGGAGGCGTCTGTCGGAATTTTCTGCAAAACGGCAAGGAAGTCTTTCGTGCGCGAGGCCATCAGGTCGACGCCTTTGCGAATGTTCTGTTGTTTCTCGATGCCGAGCTGAATGATGTCGGCGGCATCATCGACGCAGCCGACGTAGGCGTTTAACAGAGAATTGATCATCTCCGCGTGGTTGGTCTGCGCGGGGTGTTCCAGTTCGTACTGAAGTTTCTTGAGGCGATCGTCCGCGAAGCTCAGAAAGAGCGTTATGCGCTCGTTGGGAGTTTCGGCTTCGCGGATTTTGTCGGCTTCGACAGCTGAAAGATAGTCTTTCTGCGTCTGAGACGCTGCGCGAACCGCCGTGGCGCCGTGAAAGATTATTGCGGACAGAAACAAAATGCAGAAGTGTAGTTTCATGGTTGCACTCCCGGATCAGGTGGAGTTGCCGGCGCAGCTGCCGGAGCAGGCGGCTTGTTCTCGTGTCTTCTCGGGAAAAGAGACCTGAGCAGCTCGTCGTCGAAGGTTACGAGATCTTTTCGTACCAGCTCGAGGGGAGGCTTGAATTCCAAGGGCGCGATGAGAAGGAGTTCATCAATTTGGCGCAAGCCTTTTTGAACATGCATTTCAAGCTGCTTGTAACCGTTGGGGTGCCGCTCGCCATCCGGATTTTCCTTTTCGAGCGCGTCGGAGGCGGCGCGGACGTTGTCCCGGTATTTTTCCATGAGCAGGTCGACGGTGCTGTAGTCGCCGGATTTCTCGGCGCGGCCGGCCTCCTCGAATTCAGCATCGCCGAGCCTTTGCAGCATTTTTGCTTTATGCACTCCATTCATTTCGGTGTCAAAGCGCGCCTGCAGTTCGCTGAGCTTGTCAGCCGCCGCAGCGCCGCTGCCGCAGCATAGCGCAGCCAACAAAACGGGAGATGCTACGCGTCGCGCCACGCGCGGGTCCATGCGGTTACCTTTTCTGATCCAGCATGCGGCGCAAAACCTTGCTGCGCTGCTGTGCTTGCCAGACCTGGTCTGGGTTCTTGTCCTGGTCGAGCTCGAGAAATTTCTCGTAGGCTTCGAGCGCCGGCTTGGGCTGCCTAAGATTATCGTAGCAGAGAGCCCGGATAAACCACTCGCCTGCGCCCGGAGTTTCGGCCTTGGCGAGCAAGTCCTGTGCGGCCAGGGTGGCGCTCCAGTTTCCAGCAAGATAGTACGTGGTTCTCAGGTCCTTCCAGTAGATCAGATTATTCTTGTCGAGCTGCAGCGCGGCTTTTATCTCTTTTTCGGCGTTTGGGAAATCCCGTTTTTGCAGGTAAACGCGGCCGAGGCCTCCGTGGAGCTGCGCGTCGTTGGGAGCGAGAGCGATGGCTTTGTGAAGAGTGACGATGGAATCGTCCCATTTCTTCTGAGCGATCTGGATGTCGGCGCGGGAACGGAGCGAATCAAGCGCGGGTGGCTTGCCGGCATCGGCGCGGTCGAGTTCGGCGAGGGCGGCGTCGTACTGTTTTTGTTCCAGGAGCAGATGGATTGTACGAGATTCTGCGCCTGGCGTGTCCGGCTGAACGGCTAGATAGTCGCGATATGCGGCGGCAGCTTCGGGCTTTTTTTGCGCGTCGAGAGTTTGCGCCAGGCCAAGCAAAGCTTGCGGGGATTTCGGCTGGAGTTCGAGTGCGGCGCGGAATTTTGTTTCCGCGTCGGAATAGCGTTTTAGGCCGACGTACAGATTGCCGAGATGGACCTCGGCTTCGACGTCGCTGGGGTCGAGATGCAGCGCAGCTTCGTAGGATTCGACGGCGCCAGGAATGTCGCCGGCGCGCTCTAGCGCGTGGCCAAGCAAGAAGCGCGGGCGGCTTTGCGCGGGGAGAAGATCGACGGAGCGGCGCAGGGGCGCGACGGCGGCGGCGGGATCTTTTTCGCTGAGGAGGATGCCTAGATTCAGAAAGGCTTCGGACATTTTGGGGTCAAGCGCGGTGGCGCGTTCGTATTCGGCGCGTGCTTCGTCGGGGCGCTTCAGGGCGGTGTAGGCGTAGGCGAGTTGGAAGTGGGCCCAGGCGATGTCGGGTTTTTCTGCTAGAAATTTTTGGAGAGGCGAAAGGGCGGCTTCGAATTGGTTGGTGTCGATATCGTGTTGGGCTTCCTCGAGCAGGTCATTCAGGGGATTGGCCAGTTTTTGCGTGCGGGTTTGAGATTGGGTGGATTTTTGTGGAAAGGCCTGAGCGTTCGGAGTGGAGGCTTTGCCGAACTGGGGCGCAGCGTGCTGCGCCCCTGCGAGAATTACGGCGGCCGCTGCGACGCGGCCAAGCAAACTGTTGGGCCTCATTGTTCGGGCGGAGGGTTTCCTGCGCCATTCGGGATTGTACCTGATGGCGCTACGGACTTGGATGCGCCGTTGGCGGGGCGCTTTGCCTGGCCGTTCGCGTTGAGGATGCGGGACAGGAAGCGGCCAGTGTGGGAGTTTTGATTGCGGGCGACTTGTTCTGGCGTGCCCGTGGCGATGATTTTGCCGCCTCGGTCGCCGCCTTCCGGGCCGAGGTCGATAAGCCAGTCCGCGGATTTGATGACGTCGAGATTATGCTCAATGACAAGCAGCGAGGCGCCGGATTCGAGGAGCTTGCGGAAAGCGGAGAGGAGTTTGGCGATGTCGTCGAAGTGGAGGCCGGTCGTGGGCTCGTCGAGTATATAGAGGATGCCCTGGTTTTCCGTGCGCGCAAGATGCGCCGCAAGTTTCAGACGCTGCGCTTCGCCTCCGGAGAGCGTGGTGGCGGATTGGCCGAGGCGGAGATAGCCGAGGCCGATTTCATTCAAGATGCGGAGCTTGGAGACAACTTTGGGGACGCCCGTAAAAAACGCCAACGCTTCGCGGGCGGTAAGTTGTAGAACTTCGTGAACATTTTTGCCGCGATACCGGACATCGAGAACGCTGGTCTTAAAGCGTGTGCCGCGGCACTCTTCGCAGACTAGCTCGACGTCGGCGAGGAATTGCATTTCCACCGTCACGGTGCCGTCTCCCTGGCAGGTTTCGCAGCGGCCGCCGGGGACGTTGAAGGAGAAATGGCCGGCAGTGAAGCCGCGGCGCTTGGCGTCGGGAGTGGCGGCGAAAACTTCGCGGATGGCGTCGAAGGCTTTGAGATAAGTGGCAGGATTCGAGCGCGGTGTGCGGCCGATGGGCGATTGATCGACGATGACGACTTCGCGAATGTTTGCGTCGCCTTCGAGGCGGTCGCAGAATTCTTTGACGCTTCCGCCAGTGCGTTTTGCGGCCAGGGCGCGGTAGAGCACATCGTGGATTAGCGTGGATTTTCCGGAGCCGCTGACGCCGGTAACTACCGTGAGAGTCCCGAGCGGGATCATCAGGTCGATATTCTGGAGATTGTGGAGGGTAGCGCCGAAGAGGCGGAGAAATTTACCATTGGGCTTGTGGCGATTGTTGGGAATGGGAATGGAGAGCTCCCCGCTGAGGTAGCGGCCAGTGAGGGACTTGTGGTCGGCGAGCATGCCTTCGTAGTTTCCGGCGAAGAGGAGTTTGCCGCCGAGCTCGCCCGCGCCGGGGCCGAGGTCGATGACATGATCGGCGGCTCGGATAGTGTCGGGATCGTGTTCTACGACCAGGACGGTGTTCCCGAGGTCACGAAGGGATTTGAGGATATCGATGAGCCGCTGGGTGTCGCGCGGATGCAGGCCGATGGAAGGCTCGTCGAGAACGTAGAGTGCTCCGACAAGATGCGAGCCGAGCGAAGTAGCGAGTTGAATGCGTTGGGATTCGCCGCCGGAAAGAGTGGAGGTGAGGCGATCGAGGGTCAGATAGTCGAGGCCGACTTCATCGAGGAATTGCAGGCGAGTGCGAATTTCCTCGAGGATTTTTTCCGCGACTTTTGCTTGCAGCTCGGAAAGCACCAGTGTCGAAAAGAAAACGCGCGCTTCTTTCACGGTGAGCTTGCATAGCTCGGTGATGGAGCGGCCAGCTACGCGGACGGCGCGGGCTTCGGGGCGGAGGCGCGTGCCGCTGCAATCGGGGCATGTCGCGTAACCGCGGTAGCGGCTCAGAAAAACGCGAACGTGCAGCCTATATTTCTTGCGCTCGAGCCAGTTGAAGAAACCTTTTACGCCTTCGAAATCGTTTTCTGGATCGCCCTCGAGCACCAGGCGCCGTTGCTCGGGGCTCAGCTGGCGCCACGGCACGGTGAGCGGGATGCCGCGGTTGCGGGCCCATTTCTTTACATCCTGGAGAAGGGCGCGGTAGCGCGGTTTCGTCCACGGTTCGATGGCACCTTCGTCTAGCGACTTGCTCGAATCGGGGACGACGAGATTGAGATCGAAATCGATAGTATTGCCGAAGCCCTGGCAGCGCGGGCAGGCGCCGTAAGGATTGTTGAAGGAGAAAAGGCGCGGCTCGGGCTCCTGATAGAGCGTGCCGTCATTTTTGCATTCGAAGCGCTCGTTGAAAGTAAGGCGCTCGGTGCGATTGCCGGCGGTGTCGGCAATAAATTCGAGGATGGCTTCACCACCGCCTTCGCGATAGCAGATTTCGATGGAGTCTGTGAGGCGGCTGCGCGATTCGGGATTGACCGAGAGGCGATCGACGAGAACGTAGGCGGGCTTCGAGAAATCAACGTCGAGAAGAGTCTCCGGCGAGGAAAATTCGTGGACGCGGCCGTCTTGATAGAGGCGGTTGAAACCGCGTTTTTGAATGTCGCCGAGAGCCTGCTTGAGCAACTCTTCGGGAGGCGCAGGAGATTTTTTCTTGGGAACGCGGCGCGCGGGGCCCGTGGCGCCTTGAGGCTGGGCAGCGATGCGAAGGGGATACATGACGTAAAAACGGCGGCCTGCCGCAAGCGATAGAACGCGCATGGCGATTTCGTCGGGGCTGTCGCGGCGGACTTCGGCGCCGCACTTGACGCAGAAGGTCTGCCCGCATCTGGCGAAGAGGAGGCGGAGGTAGTCGTAGATTTCTGTGGAAGTGGCGACCGTCGAGCGCGGGTTGCGCGTGGAATTTTTCTGGCGAATGGCGACGGCGGGAGCGATGCCGGAGATTTCGTCGACGTCGGGCTTTTCCATGCGCTCGAGGAACTGGCGCGCGTATGAGGAGAGGGATTCGACATAGCGCCGCTGGCCTTCTGCATAGACGGTGTCAAAGGCGAGCGAGGACTTGCCAGAACCGCTGACTCCTGTCACCACGGTGATGGCGTTGTGGGGAATTTCGACGGTGATGTTGCGAAGATTGTGAACGCGTGCGCCGCGGACACGGATCGCTTCTTGTTCGGTAAGCGCGGACGTGAGTTCTTTGGTGGCCAAGGGGAAGCTCAGACAGCGCGCTCCGAGCGTGCTGCCTAAACTCTCAATTATACGGCCACGGGAAAACAGGAGCAAACACGGCTTCTGTCAGGTCTTTGTCTCGACCTGCGCGAGCGCTCTTGCAGGCCTCTTTGCGGCAACTACGGCTCTTGTGTCAGGGTGATGGTGCCGACGCCGCCTTCGACTTTGAGGTGGATGGTCACCGGCGATTTTCCATAAAGATCGTTGGTGTATTCGTCGCCGTCGTGCTTGAGGCCATGCGCACTGATCGTGCCGATGCCGCCGCTGGCGTTGACGATGACGCCGACGTTTTTCGGAAGCCGTATATTGGCTTGTCCGACCCCGCCTTCGATGTCGGCGGTGAGATCGGATTTGCGGTCGCCGGTGAGATCGACGTCGACCTGGCCGGCGCCCATGTCCAGATTGAGACGCGTCACGTCGATGTCGCGCAGGCGCAGGTTGCCGCGGCCGGCGCCCATGTCGATCTTGATTTCGAGAGGAATGTCGTTGGCGAAGTGGAGAGTCCAGTGATTGTCGGTCGTCGTTCGAATGTGGCTGTCCGAATCGTCCTGAGAAATGCGCGCAGTTCTCCCGTGGTTCGAGACGGAGTAATCCACTTTGGGTGTGCCGGATGAAGAGCGATAGTCGAAATCGGATTCGAGAAGATGGCTCGATCCACCGCTCAAGTTAAGGTCACCTGCACCCATTTCCAAAGTGGCGCGCACGGACTTGGCATTCAAACGGTCGACGGTGTGCGACTGATGCTGCATGGCGTAGACGGTGCCGCCGCGCCAGTGGTTGAATCTTCGTCCATGCCAGAGCAGCGCGACCAGAACAATCACGAAGGCGATCGCGCCGAGGCTCGCGCCCATTGCGGAACCGCTGGTTCGGGAATCGGAATTCTGGCGGCGCTGCCAGCTGTCCCAGATTTTTCCGACGCCAACGAAAATCAGGATGAGCGGCCAGTAGGTCCAGAGAATGGGCCAGGGATCAAAGGAAGGGCGCCAGTTGCTGTAAAGCACAATCGCGCCGACCGCGATGAGGAGGATCGGAAATACCAGAGAAGCGCGCCGGGGAGCACCGTTTTCAGCCATCACACACCTCTTCACTGTGTACTACGCGTAAGGTAAGAAAAAAGTTCAGCGGACAACACATAAACCTTTAGTTTTGGAGAATACCGGCCCTTTCCGTGGTGGTCAACGCCCCTGTGGGGAAGGCCCTCAGCGGCTGGGCGGGGCCGCGTTTGTGCTACAGTGCGGCGAAAGCCAGAAAGTACAAGAGATTGGCAAAGATGAGGTTCGGCCATGCCGAGATTTGAACGGGTCATCTGGATTGTGTTGGACAGCGTGGGCATCGGCGAATTGCCCGACGCAGCGGACTATGGCGACGTCGGCAGAACTACTTTGGGCCACATCGCCGAATCGCGTTCGCTGGCGCTGCCGAATCTGCTGCGACTGGGGCTCGCGAATATCGCCCCACTTGCGCATTTGCACTCTGCGGCATCGCCGATCGGGGCTTATGGCAAGGGCGCAACGCACTCTCCGGGCAAAGATACGACGACCGGACATTGGGAAATGGCGGGGGTTTGGCTGGATCAGGCCTTCCCGACCTATCCCCACGGTTTCCCGCGAGAATTGATCGCGGAGTTTGAAAAACAGATTGGGCGCGAAACTATTGGGAATAAGCCGGCATCCGGCACGGAAATCATCAAGGAACTCGGCGAAGAACACGTGCGGACGCGCAAACCCATCGTGTACACGTCCGGCGACAGCGTTTTTCAAATTGCCACGCATGAGGACGTGATCCCGATCGCGGAACTTTATCGCATTTGCGAGATTGCGAGGAAATTACTGGACGGACCGAACCGCGTGGGACGTGTGATTGCGCGGCCGTTTAGAGGAACGCCGGGACACTTTGCCCGTACCACGCGGCGGCATGATTATGCCGTCGATCCTCCAAAGCCGATGTTGCTGGATGTGCTGGCTGAACGCGGCGTGCCGGTTTTTGGGATTGGCAAGATTCATGACATCTACAACGGGCGCGGCGTGGAAAACTACGTCACGACCACGGGAAATGCCGATGGAATGGCGAAGCTTGCTGCCGCATTAGAAGAACAAAGAAGCGGTTTGATTTTCTGCAACCTCGTGGATTTCGACATGCTTTACGGGCATCGCAAAGATGTCGAAGGGTTTGCGGAGTCGCTCGAGGAGTTTGACCGGATGTTAGGGGCATTCTTGAAGCTGCTGAGCGGTTCGGATTTGCTCGTGATTACGGCCGACCATGGATGCGACCCCGATCCCCGTTGGGCGACGACAGATCATTCACGCGAGTATGTGCCCATTCTGGCGTATTCGCCCGGGAGCGGTGCGGGAGTGAATTTGGGAGTCCGGTCAACCTTGGCGGACATGGGCCAGACCGTCGCCGAGAATTCCGGCGGGAAAATTCCGCACGGCCAAAGCTTCCTGAGCGAGATCAGCTGAAGATTGTTTCAGCAGGCGGCGGCATAGGCCCCGTGTTTTAGAAATCGCTTCGCCCCGCAAAATCCTGAGGGGCTCGAAACCTGTCTATTTTCTGCCGGTTAGCGCATCATGACTTCCTTACGTGGCAGATGCCAAACTAGAAGCGCATAGTCGAAGTGGTCTTTCAGGGAGAGAGAGGGAGCAACAGAATGGACATGTTTAGAAAAGGCGGACGGGACGACGCCGAATTCGAAATGAAAAGAGCGGCTCCATTTTTGAAGCTTGGCATCATTGCCATTGGAGTGCTGCTCGTCGTGTTGGTGCTGGGGCTGTTTTTGATTCGCGTGACGCGGATCGAGCCGGGGCACGTAGGCGTGCAGATCAATCTGGCGGGGAATCAGCGCGGGGCGTCCGAGATACCCGTGCGCACGGGGTGGGTGGTCTATTCGCCGCTGAGCACGGAAATCATTGAGTTCCCTACGTACGTGCAGACGGTGAAATGGACAAAAGATGTGAATGAGGGCCATCCCATCAATGAAGAGATGGGCTTCAATTCGAAGGAAGGCATGGAAATTTTCGTGGACGTTTCGCTGTCGTACGCCATCGAAGCGGCGAAAGTGCCGGACTTCTATGTGAAGTATCGCGTATCGGACATGGATACGTTCACGCACGGCATACTGCGCGATGTGGTGCGCAATTCACTGAACGAGGTTGCATCCACCTACACAGTAGAAGACATCTACGGAGAGAAAAAAGCGGAGTTTCTGCGGAAGGTGCAGTCGCAGATCGAGCAGAAAATGGCGCCCGTGGGTGTGAGCGTGCAGCAGTTCGGGTTTATAGGAGCGCCGCGCGTGCCGGCGGTGATTGCGGCGGCGATCACTGCAAAGGCGCAGGCCATTCAAAAGTCGGAACAGGCCAGAAACGAACTCGCGACGACGCAAGCCGAAGCCGCAAAGAAAATCGCGGAGGCCGAAGGTGACGCCAAATCCTTGGTGACTCGCGCCCAAGGCGAAGCCGATGCCAACCGCATTCGTCAAAACTCGCTGACGCCGCAGCTCCTCGAATTGCGCCGCATCGAAAACAGCCGCGCATTGATCGATAAATGGAACGGTCAGTTGCCCACAGTTGAGACAGGACAAGGAAACGGCATGATCTTGCAGCTTCCCAAGCCGCAGTAGTGAGATTCGGGGATTCGCAAGTCTTCAGGCGCTCGCCCGTTTAAGGGCAGGTAGCTGTCTCAGCTGGCCATGCTTAGACAGACCTCGGGGGCGTGGAGCACGCAGGTTTCCCCGGCTTCATGGGCGTCGCGACGCACTGACTTTAGTTTCAGCAGGCCGCCCGATCTCAGCGCTTTGGCCATGAGCGGCTCCAGCACGGGATCGCGCAGGTTGCCGCCGGAAAAAATGGCGACGGGCGAAACCATCTCGGCGGAGTAACCGCTGCCATTGCGGACGATTTTGGTCATAATGCCCTGCCCTAGCGCTGGATTTATGGCCATGGTAAACGGCACCACGAGTTGGCCACCATCTTGCAAACGGTCCAGCCAAATATTTTGCGGATGCGTCACGCCGCAGTTCACAAGGATCCGATCGCAGGGCCCGGGATCAAAGCTCGCGCCGTCGCCGGCGTGCACCGTTACGTTTGCATAAGCCGCGAGATTTTCTTTCGCGCGCGCGGCAAGGTCTGTCTGTAGCTCGAGGCCAACTACGCTGCCGCTTGTCCCAACTATTTCCGCAATGATGGCAGTGTAGTAGCCAACGCCGCATCCCAGATGAAAGGCACGATCGCCAGGTTTTAGCGCAAGCGCGTCAATCCAACGAGCGAGAGAGCCGGGTTGCCCGTTATTCAGATCTTTCGAGCGGTCGATCGAAACCACGACGTTATGATAAAGATCGCGCGGATCTTCGACGGTCAAGTACGACATCTGCCCCATGCCCGTCGCGGACAGCGCGCGAGTTTCCGCCGAACCGATATACCAAGGCGCCCTCCCCAGAAAATTCTCGCGCAGGACGCGAGCGAAGGCCTCGACCAAGCCTGGTGTGGCGACGTTCACAGCAAAGCGAATTTCTTCAGCGTAGAACGCTCGACAGTCTTCAAGGGTCATCATGGCTGGCTCCTGCTGTGGCAGCGAGTGGCATTGCAGACGGACGTCCAGTCTACGTCGGAATTGGTCTCTTTCGGAGTCAATGTAATGGAAAGCATGTGCGCGATAAGGGCGATTTCACTTCTCACCGGATGTGCTGCCTGCAGAATCGCCGCGGTACTTCACACACCCACATCGTCCGCCGCTGATCGCAACAGTTGGGGTCAAACCACTCTAAACTTCCTCAGGTTTGTGGCTTCAATTTGTCTGTCGTGAAAGCAACGGCATATCCGCGGACCGCGCTGCCGCTGTCATCTCGGACGTCTTGCGCCAATCCACGTCGTTGACGTCCACGCCGCCTTTGCGGCCTTGCGCGTCCACGAACATCAGCAAGTCGCCGTCTCTCTGGTATTTAGTCACTTCATAGGTCACGTCCGACTTCAGCGCGAGGATCGTAACCCTTTCCATTGCTCGCGCTTCACCGGGTTGCGGAGCAACGATCTGGATGATTCCGGCGTTCCCGGTCGCGGCCTTTGTCTGGTTCGCCGGTGTTTCGCTGCGGGTGATCGTACTCGTCTCTGCCGCCACCTGCATCGTGTTCTCTTGCGGCATTACGTTGTGCGAGCTTTGCCGCGACGACGCATAAGGCGGACGGTCGGGATGCAAAAGGCTTTGCGGCAGGACGATATCGTCCATCAGGCGCAGTTCGAGGGGCTCTTCGCCCTTCAACGTCGGCCTGGGACCGCGCAATGGCAGAGTGATGATTTTCCACGGCCACAGCGGAGGAAGCATCCACTCGACGACGTCACGTGTGGCGTGACCGTTGCCGTCGATGGCGCCTTGTTTGTCCACTTTATAGCCGCGGGCCTGAATCACTTTTGCCGGCACCGGCAGGTCCCCGTTCGGCAGAATCACCCGGTCAAACGTGATTTTTATGTAGCCTTTGCCAACGAAATGCCCCGGGTCTTTCTCGGCTTCCAAGTGCCCCCCCAGCATACTGCCTCTCGGAAACAGCGGCCTGCCGAACTCCTGTGTGGTTCTTAGGTGGCAGAGCACTGGGTCCCCTACTGCAGCTGTGGCCGAAGAGAAATTCGGCTCGTCCAAAGTGCATTGCAGCAGCGTACCGGCCGGAACGAGCTGATCCTGAGCACGGATCCCCGTTGCCGACATCAGTAGCGCCGTCGCACTCACCAATATGCCGATGAGTCGTTGTTTCATGGTCATCCTCCACGTTGTGGTCTTCTAGCAGCGGCTAGGAGAGCTAGTCGCTTCCGCCGGCAGGAATGCCCGAAAGTTTATAAGCAGAGACACACCCAGGCATCGCCCCCGGTTGTCGGACCCAAACCCAAAGGCTCCTAGAAAGTCGCTGACAGCAAGCTATATTTCTTAGGCAAACAGACTCTTCCGCACGGCTCCTTGGTAACCGACAGGAATCGCTGTGTCCCGGGCCGCGCAAGGGTCTCGCTATCGATCCCTGTGGAAAACACTCGACGAACCAGTGGATAACCTATCCCCATAAGGATAAAAGAGTTATGTCGCATGGGTGCGGCATTGCCGGGTCTTTTTGCTCTTAGTTTGCCAGAGGGGGATTGGACACCTGACTTCCCAAGAGGTAGGATACCCAGGTCCCTCTATTTCTCCCAACCCTAAGGAGTGTCATGAAACGCTTAGTTCCAATACCTAGCAGTTTTGTCGATCACCTGAAGCGAGCGGGAGAGACCGGCATAGGCTATCAGGTGGTATCGGTGGAACTCCGGGACGGCCGATCCTTCGATCAAGTCGTCACCAGCGAAGGCTGCGTTATCGAGGTCCGAGGGTTCAAGGAAATTCCCTTTTCCCCTGAGGAAGTGGCGTCTGTGAACGTCAACCACAAGCGCTGGAATTTCCGTGGCGGGTCGGAAGTGCGCAGCAAAGCTCGCGCAGCGACCGCTTGAATTTGCAGTCACGCTGTTAGCTTCTAATCCAGAACCTTCTGCGCTAACATCGCTGCGTTTTGCAAAACCATAATCAGATTCAAGGACGGCATCGTGTCTAATCGTGTGCCGAGGCATTGTTTTGGCGGCGTAGTCTTGCTGGCATTTCTGCTGCAGCCTGTAAAAGGCGGCGCGGGGCCCGGTCAGCAAGAAGCGAGCGCGGTCCTTCCGCCGGTACACCTCACCGCAGAACAAGATCACCAGCGAACCATGGATTTGCTGCACATCACTTCGCTGCGGCGTGGCGCAGACGGCGGCCGGAACTCGCCAAATGCAGCGAATTATGATGAGGAGAAGGCGAAACCCGATCCGAAGCTACCTGACCCGTTGACGTTGAACAACGGAAAGAAGGTGACCACTAGGAAAGTATGGTGGAAGACACGGCGGCCGGAGATCGTCGAGGATTTTGACCGCGAAGTTTATGGCCGAGCACCGAAGCTGACGCCGAAAGTAACTTGGGAAGTGACGAGCACGCTCCGAGAGATGAATGGCGATGTGCCTGTCATCACGAAGAACCTGCTTGGACGCGTCGACAATTCCTCATATCCGGCAATCCATGTGGATATTCAGCTTACTTTGAGCACGCCTGCAAATGCTCTTGGCCCGGTGCCCGTGATCATGGAATTGAGCTTTAGCCCCGAATTCATGGCCGCTATCGCGAAACGGATTCCAGAAATGACAGCCGCGGCCAGCAAAGGGCCGACTTGGCAGCAGCAGGTTTTGGCAAAAGGCTGGGGCTATGCCGTCTACATGCCCACGAGCGTGCAAGCAGATAATGGCGATGGGCTGACAGAAGGGATCATCGGTCTGGTGAACAAAGGGCAGCCGCGCAAGTTGGAGGATTGGGGCTCGCTGCGCGCCTGGGCTTGGGGCGCGAGCCGTGCGATGGATTATTTCGAGACCGACAAATCCGTGGACGCGCGCCAGATCGGACTCGAAGGCCATTCTCGTTTCGGCAAAGCGACGCTGGTCGCGATGGCGTACGATCCGCGCTTTGCGGTTGCTTACGTTAGTTCTTCCGGAGCTGGCGGAGCTGCCCTCTACCGGCGCAACTTCGGCGAACAGATTGGCAACGTTGCGGCCAGCCGCGAATATCACTGGATGGCGGGAAATTTCTTGAAGTATGCCGGGCCGCTGACTCCGAACGATTTGCCCGTGGACTCCCATGAACTTATAGCGCTCTCCGCACCACGTCCTGTATTCATCGGAGGTGGCGCGACGCAGGGGGATGGCTGGCAGGACGCACGAGGAATGTTCATGGCAACCGTCGCTGCGGGGCCAGTCTACCGGCTTCTCGGGAAAAAAGATTTGGGCACTGAGGAATTCCCTCCAATGGAAACTCCGCTGATCGACGGCGAGCTTGCCTTCCGGCAGCACAGCGACGGCCACGCTCCCGGACCCAATTGGCCCACCTTTCTGACATTTGCCGGGCGCTACATCAAAGGCCCAGGAGTCTCGGCGAGCACAAAGCCAAATTCCACGCGACCGCGCGCCGAAGTGCCCTAAACAAGCCGCGTCCCCATCCGGTATCGTCTTGCCGGACCCTTCGGGCCGGTCGCGGCGAGGAGTGCGCAAGACCGATGAGCTGACTGGCCAAATCTACAACTATGCCCATGAGCACACTCTCCCGATATGTCCGTTGTTTCCCGGTGGAAAACCTTCCAAGATGAAATCAGTTGCACGACCTCGAGATTGAGTCCTTTTTGTCCGGAGGCCCTCAGCCATGACATTTTCTCATCGGCGGATCCGAACCTAATGCGCCGCGGCATCCTTCTGGGAGTACTCGTTATCCTCGCTGCGTGGGGCGGCTGGACTTTGTTTCACCAATACCAGGAGCGCGCCGCAAATGCCGTTGAACTGGAACGCGACACCTTTTGGAATCCCACTTTCCAGCAGGCCCAAGCGGCCATGTACGCAAACAGGTGCGACGAGGCTGAGCCCGTACTCCAGTCCATGCTCCCGAAGGCCGAAGAATGGTGGCCAAACGGTTCTCGTCTTGAAGCCGTTTTGATCATGCTTGGCAGATGCTATCGCGCGGATCACAGGTACGAACTGGCCGAGCCTCTCCTCATGCGAGCTCTGAACTTTAACGACACTTCCGACCCGATCCGCGTCGCGCGTATCAAGATCAATCTGGCCATCATTTACCGCGACCAGGGACGCTACGATCAAGCCGAGAGATACTTCACAGAAGCGCTAGCCGTGGACGAAAAGAATACCAAGGCGGCGCAAGCAGATGACGCTCTCGCCATGCTCAATTTGGGATTCCTGCGCGAAATGCACGGCAGCTACGAGGAAGCCCGATCGTTTTATACCCGCGCCGTCGCCGTCTACGAGGCGGACTTAGGCTCGAAACCCTTCAGCGATCTCGCTAGTGCCTATTTCGACCTCGCGCAGTCCTACGAACGGCAGAATCGCTACGCGGACGCCGCCACTCAATATCAGAATTCAGCCGTTATGTATGAAGAGCTCGGCGAACAAAATCGCCTGGACACCGTGCACGCGCTGGACGGCCTTGCGAGCATGGAATACAGCCTTGGCCAAACCGCGCTGTCCCGCGAGACCTCCCAACGCTCCCAGGACATCCTAAAGGAACTGGCTTCCGGCAACTCCCCCGCGGATTGTCGCACTCTCTTTACGCTTGCCTCCGATGCCCATAGCCACGGAAAACTCAAAGAGGCGGAGTCGTTTTATAAACGATCCATTGAGGTCTGCGAACAATTTCTTGGCCCTAACAGCCCGGACCTGGCGCGGCCACTCGGAGCCCTCGGGGTACTCTATCGCGATAACGATATCTTCGATAGGAAACTTGCCGGACCTCTTTTCCAGCGCGCCCTGAACATAAGTGAGAAAGCCCTCGGACCAGACAGCCCTTTCACTGCCGAAGCCCTTAGCGACCTCGCTCTCTTCTATTTTTTCGAAAAGGAACCCGTTGCCGGGGAACGATCCGCCCTGCGCGCCCTCGCCATCCAGGAAAAACAACTGGGACCCGATACTCTAACTGTCTCTACCACCCTCAACCGGCTCGGCCTCTGCCAGCGGGACTTGCGCAAGTTTCCAGAGTCCGAACGTAGTTTGAAGCGCGCTCTCGCCATTCGCGAACAGCTTCTCCCCCCGAACAGCCCGGGGATCGTAATCAGCCTCGAAAACCTTGCTTCCGTTTACGAAGTTCAAGAGCAGCCAGAAAAAGCGAATCTCCTTATTGCGCGGGCGCGCGCCATCCAGTCGCAGTCCGGCCCGCCTCAGCCTTAGCAGTGGATCGAAAATATACCTGGAGTTCAGTTTCCCGATGCGGAGGCAGGAGCGCCCGGCGCGTAGTAGCCGTTGCGCGTGCGGGCCACAAGCTTGCCGCGGCCGCGCGGCGGAACCACCTGCACGCTAACCGCGCGAAACGTCCCATCTTTTTTGGTGTTGGAGGGATAGTAGGCCAGAGTGTACTGATTGCGGATATCGTGAGCGACTTGCTCGCAGATGGTGTGCACGTCGTCGACGCTCTCCGGAAAAAAGGCGAGCCCTCCCGAGGCTTCCGCGATATGTCTTAATGCCTTCATGGCGGTATTTTTCTCTTTCCTTTTTTCATCGCCGAGCAGTCCGATGGTGTAAATCACCGTGTCCGTCTTCTGGATTTCCCTGATCGTTTTTTCAAGTGAATTGTGGCTGGCGTTATCCTCGCCGTCGGTCACCACAAGCAGCACGCGTTTGTCCTTGGCGGCTTTCTTAAGATGATCGAGCGAACCGATAATGGCGTCATAGAGCGCCGTACTGCCGCGCGAATCGATCCTCTCAAGAGCTTCTTTCAGCTCCGGAACGTTGCTGGTGAAGTCCTTATCGAGGTCGAGATAAAAATCGTCGTTGAAGTTGACGACGAAGGCTTCGTCCTGCGGGTTGCTGGACTCGACGAAGGTGAGGGCAGCTTCGTTCACACGAGGCCGCTTGTCGCGCATGCTGCCGCTATTGTCGATCACCAGGCCCATGCTTACAGGAACATCCTCGCGCTTGAAAGTCGCAAGCTTTTGTTCAACCTTATCTTCGTAAATGTGGAAATTTTCGGAGTTCAGGCCGTCTGCGAACTTCCCGCGATCGTCAAGCACGCTGGTGTGCAGCACAACGAGACCGACGTCGACCTTGATGGTTGAGCCCTGTTTTCCGGCATTCGGATCTTGCCCGGGAGGCAGCGGCTGTGCGCTGGGAATCGGAATTTGCGCAAAGGACGGTGAGACGAACAGAGCCATCGCACAGAGGTAGAGGAGAAGGCGAGCGAAGGAAGAGCAGCGCAAGGACGCGAACTCAGTGGCTGGGCGCGTAATAACCCGTCTTTGAGAAAACATTGAGCGGCGGCAGTCCCTTCGGAGCTCGAAGCCTGATTTTGATTTTTCGCCAGCGTGCATCGTGGGCCTTGTTGCTCGGCCGATATCCCAGGACATATTGATTTCGCAGCTCCATGCCAATTTTTGAGGCGATATCCGGAAGGTCTTCCAGCTTCTCGACGGAAAATACCCGGCCTCCCGTCATCTCCGTGATTTCCGACAGCAACGACGGACCGTTTAATTCTTCCGGCGTGCGGTTGCGATAGCCAAGCGCATCAAAGATGCCGACTGCATAGAGCTGGGTGTCTGCTTCCTTCACCAAACGCTTGATATCCGTTTCGTTGTAACGACTATGATTATCTCCTCCATCCGATAGGATGAGCAAGGCACGTTTGCCGTTGTGTGCACCCCTCATCTGGCTCAGCCCGAGGTAGATCGCATCCAGCAACGCCGTGCGGCCCTTCGCGGAGGTCAGCATGAGGCTGCTCTGGAGGTCTTCCACGCTGTTCGTGAAGGCGCTGGTCAGCTCCGCGCGTTCGTTGAAGCTCACCAGAAAAAATTCATCCTGCGGATTGGCGGTCTTGAAGAATTGCACGGCGGCCTCGCGCGCTTTGCCGACCTTGTTAGCCATGCTGCCGCTGAAGTCGAAAATTACGCCAATCGAGATAGGCACATCTTCGGCGGAAAAGGTCACCACTTCCTGCTCGACGTTGTCTTCAAACACGCGAAAGTTTTCCATCTCGAGGCCGGTGACGAGTCGATTGTAAGGATCGGTGACGGTGACGTTGACCAGCGCGAGGTCCACGTCCATTTTCAGTGTTCGTCCGGGCTTGAGCACTTGCCCGGGCGTATCTTTTTTTACGTCGTCCTGGGGCTTCTTTTCGTTTTGCTTGGGATCTTCGGCAGGAGCTTGCGTCTGGGGCGCAGCAAGAATCGCCGTCCGGGACACGGCAAGGCAGGCGAGTAACAGCACCACAACGGAAAAAATAAAAACGCGAAATCCATGTCCATCGCGTTTCACGGCACCCCCATCGTTCCGGTCACCCGAAACGGCCGCGCGGCTCGGTCTATTTGCGATTCTACCACTCGCTCAAGCGAAGACAAGGCAAATCCAGTAGCTGAACCAAGTAGGCCACTGGCATCGTTCGAGCCAGTTCAGTCCCGGCGGTCGCGCTATCTTAGGACCGTAGCGTTGCTATGGTACTGTGCAACTAGACAGGTCTGCCTATCGGTAAGAGACTGTAGAGGGTGCCCAAATATTCCCAAATGTGGGAGACTCAATCGCATGAGCCAGGCCAATCCACACATTGTCATCGTCATTCCCGCGCGTTACGGAGCTACGCGTCTGCCGGGCAAGCCCCTCGTTTCCTTGGCCGGCCAGCCCATGATCCAGCGCGTCTATGAACGCGCCAAGCTCGCCACTCGCGCCCACCGCGTCATTGTCGCCACCGACGATGAACGCATCCTCAAGGCCGTCGAGAGCTTCGGCGGGACCGCCCGCATGACCCGCCCCGACCACCGCACCGGCACCGAGCGCGTAGCGGAAGTCGCCGCTCACGAAAAAGGTGACGTCTTCGTAAACGTCCAAGGAGATGAGCCCCTGCTCGATCCCGCGGCCGTCGATACCGCGATCGATGCCCTTCTCGAAGAGCCCGCCGCCGCCATCGCCACCGTAGCCACCCCGATCAAGACGCCCGCCGACATCATGGACCCCAACGTCGTAAAAACCGTCCTCGATTTCGACAACAATGGCCTCTATTTCTCGCGCGCGCCGATTCCCTGGGTCCGCGACACCGCCGGCAAAATTCAGGTGCGCCACCTGAAACACCTGGGCCTCTACGTTTTCCACCGCGACGCCCTCCTCGAATATCCCACCCTGCCGCAAGGCGAACTCGAGCGCATCGAACAGCTCGAGCAGCTCCGCTGGCTCGAAAATGGCTGGAAGATTCGCGTAGCTGAGGTCGAGCACGACGCCGTGAGCGTGGACGTGCCGGAAGACGTCGCCCGCGTCGAAAAACTCCTGCAAAAATAAAACCGCCCGGCCAGCTTCGGCCGGGCGGCGTCCTAGGTTATTGGATAGTGCTTTATGGCGTTTGCGCAGTTAACACGCCGGCGGCGATTCGAGCATTACTCTGCCCGGTCATGAGCAGGATCGTGGTCGGGTTGGCGATGTAAGCGAAGTAGTTGATGGTGGTCGAAGGCGTGCCGTTGATGGTGGCGACGAATGTGCTGTGCGTGCCTGTGCTGCCAGTTCCGTCACCGCCTACCGTAATGACGCCGCCGAGCGCAACATCCAGGAACACTGTCTGGCTCGCGCTACCGGGCTCGTTGAAGTCAACATGCCCGTTGGGACTCGCGGTGGCGGGCGCGAACTGGCCTACGAAATCCTCCTCACTCGAGCTGACACCGCTCGAACTAAACGCGTAGTTAGTCGCCAGGCTACTGGAAGAAAATGGAGCGCCCGTTTGCGCCAGGAGCGTGCCGTCCGCGACTTCGTCAGGTATCGTGGATCCTTGGAATTGGACAAGACTGACGTCCTGAATCACGCCCTGCGTCGCCGAACTCAGATAGAAAACGAAGGTGAACGTATTCGAGGCGTTCTCTGTAAAGCTGAATGTCCCGCGGCCAGAGCCGTCACCATCGAGTGTGACAGTTCCGTTGCCAATAACGCCTGTCGCCGGTATGGAGGTCACTACGCCGTCATTATTGTCGTCCAAGAGGATGGCGGAAAGAGCTCCGCCGGTCGCGGTCAGTCGTACTCCGCGTGTGTGCGGCGCCCCATTGGTGGTGCTAGAGCCGCCCACGACGAAAACAAAGCTGCTGTTGCTGAAGGAGCTGGTTAGCGTTGGAGTGCCTGCCTGTTGGGCGACAGCTTCGCCGATGTTCGTCCCCGGGGCCACGCCCTCCGCGTCCGGGTCTATATCCATCAGTTGTACGTGCTGGCTGTCGATCACATAGTAGACATAGTCCAAATTGTTGGCGAACGTCGCAAAGCCTCTTCCCGTCCCAGGATTTGTGTTGTCCGTCGCATAGGTTCCACCGGACAAGATAGCCTTGGTAGTAAGAGTTCCCCCGTCGTTGATATCCACAAAGCTACCAGGGGAAAAGCTTCCGGCGCCCGCGGCGCTGGCGACAAAGTCGCCAACAAGGGAAGTGGGGTTGCCCGATCCGGGATCTAACCCCGAAAAATCGAAAATGTATGTGCCCGCGGCAATCGTTGTAGCTGTTTGCAGTTGAAAGCTTCCGCTCGCCGTCTCGCTGTCAGTAGCAGTAGTCCCACCGGCCATATCCACCATGTAGCCGCTGCTCGAGGAGGTCAGCGCAATGCTGTACTGCACCGTGCCGCCGGAGTTTATAAGGCTTAGTGTTCCCCGCCCATCGGAATTGATTACATAGCTTCCGCCGTTTATGGCAAACGTATTGTTCGACCCGAACTGGTGTTGGTCTTCAAGCCCGCCGGTCGTCTGAATGTTGCCCCCGCCATCGGCGATGAATACTCCGACGCGAGAAAAGCTGCTGGTCCCGAAGTTTGGATCGGCGGTTGTGCCCGTCATCGAGAAAACGTAAGTGCCCTTCAAGCTGCCGTTCGTGAACCCTACCGGCGGCGGGGGAGTGATCTTAGTAGAACCACCGCCGCTGCAACCCGCGACCCAAACCACAGCCAACACCGCGACTGCCATCAAGAGCCGCTTCATCGCGCACCTCTCGGAGCATGCACGGCAGGCATTTGCAGCAACTGCCCTTTCGTGTTGCGCAGGGTCACGGACTGCGATCCATTTTCAATAATGCGCGCAGCAAACGTGCTGACTTGGCCAAAGTAGATCACTTCGCCCGTGACATGTACGGAGTCTCCCGCCGCGAGCGTCATGTGGTTTTGCTCGAGTAGCTTGGCGCTGCCCAGATGCACGTCGACAGGGCCATAAACGGTCTGAATGCTCACATGCGCCCCGACCGGCGGCGCGCTCGATTCCGCCGTGTACGAAATCACCTTCCCGGCTAGCGTGGTTTCACGGCTCATATCATAAGTAGTTAGATTGGCTTGCGCAGCTGGAGTTTGCTGCTGTGCGCCTGCAAAGGATACCGAGAGTAGAGCGCCTGCAAATAAAGCACTGCCCAAGCACATTCGCATATTCAATATCATGACCCCTTCCCACGTTCGAGAGACTCAGGAAGAATCCCTCAGGATTGCGTCGCCGCCTTCATTTCGCGGCTCTACGCAGATGTATCACTGCTTGGATGATTACAACACTCTAAACGGTTTCCACGGCTAAACATTTTGTTCAAATCGATAACACGTTCGTTCGCCGCCTGAATACGCAGAAACTGCCCCCACCAGATGCAAACCCGCTTCCGCCAGAAAAGTTTCGCGGCGCGCATAATTCTTCCACTTCGTTCCGCACTCCTTTTCTATTAGTTCCCGAATTTGAATTTCGAAGTTCCCAAAATAAATTCTTCGATTTGACAGCCGTGCGCATTCCGATGATAATTATCCGTACGTCACTCCTGTGGAGGGCTGATAAGCTCGCGCACTGGGAAATCCCAAACGCGGGCTGCATGGATGGCGCCAAAATATATTTTTGTTACCGGCGGTGTGGTTTCCTCACTTGGAAAGGGAGTTGCAGCTTCCTCCATCGGTTGTCTCCTCGAAAGTCGCGGTTTCAAAGTCACCCTACAGAAATGCGATCCGTACCTGAACGTCGATCCCGGTACGATGAGCCCATTTCAGCACGGTGAAGTCTTTGTCACCGAAGACGGCGCGGAGACGGACCTCGACCTTGGCCATTACGAGCGTTTCACGCACGCCAAGCTTTCCCGCGACAACAACTGGACCACCGGCCGCATCTACGAAACGATTTTGACGAAGGAACGCCGCGGCGATTACCTCGGCAAAACCGTCCAGGTCATTCCGCACGTCACCGACGAGATCAAAGCCACCATCAAAAAAGTTTCCGAGGAAGTGGACGTAGTCATCGTCGAGATTGGCGGCACGGTCGGCGACATCGAATCGCTTCCCTTCCTCGAAGCCATTCGCCAGATGCGCCTCGAACTAGGCGCGGAAAACACGCTCTTCGTTCACGTAACGCTGGTTCCCTTCATCGCCGCCGCTGGCGAACTGAAAACCAAGCCCACGCAGCACAGCGTCAAGGAAATGCTTGGCATCGGTATCCAGCCCGACATTTTGCTCTGCCGCAGCGACCGCCACATTCCCGCCGACCTCAAGAAAAAAATCGCACTCTTCTGCAATGTGGCCGAAGCCTGCGTCGTTTCCATGGAAGACGTGGACACGATTTATGCCGTCCCGGTTGAACTGAGCCGCGAAGGCCTCGACGCACAGATTCTTCGTCAACTAAAGCTCGAAGACCGGCCTTCGGACATGCGCCCCTGGCTCGACCTCGTCTACCGCATGCACAATCCCGCCGGCGAGATTCGCATCGCCGTCGTCGGCAAATACGTTCAACTCGAAGACGCCTACAAAAGCCTCCGCGAAGCCCTCCTCCATGGCGGCCTCGCTCACGATCAAAAAACCGTTCTCGAATGGATCGAAGCCGAAGAAATCGATTCCCCGGAAACCGCCGCCGCGCGACTACGTGGCTTCGATGGCATCCTCGTCCCCGGCGGCTTCGGCAAACGCGGCATCCAGGGCATGATCAACACTATTCAATTCGCCCGCGAAAGCAAGATGCCCTATTTCGGCATCTGTCTCGGGATGCAGTGCGCGACGGTCGAATATGCCCGCGACGTAGCCGGATTGAAGCAAGCCGATACCACGGAGTGCGATCCGCAAGCCCCGCACCGCGTCATCTACAAGTTGCGCGAGCTCCTCGGCGTCGACGAAATGGGCGGCACGATGCGCCTCGGCGCGTGGTCCTGCAAGCTCGAACCCGGCTCCTTCGCCGCCAAAGCCTACGGCAAAACCGAAATCAGCGAGCGCCACCGCCATCGCTACGAATTCAATCGTGACTACGAGAAAACTCTAACCAACGCCGGCCTCCGCATCACCGGCCGCACCCCCGACGAAAACTACGTCGAGATTATCGAAGCGCCCGAACACCCGTGGTTCCTCGGCTGCCAGTTCCACCCCGAATTCAAATCCAAACCGCTAGAGCCGCATCCCTTGTTCGCCGCCTTCATCGGCGCCGCCCTGGAACACAAAAAGCAGCGCTCGCGCGTGGTCGCGGAAGCACCGCGAGTCCAAGCCGCCGCCATAGCCCCCCAGGCCAACGCGTAGCCAGAGCCTAGCCAGAGACTTTGTGGCGGCGCAACCTGCTGAGCCGCGTTTGTAGCACCGCGCCCTCTGCGAGCCTGTCGCTTCCGTATTCCGTCATTCCGGCGTGCGATCCCAGCGATCGGAGTAGTGAGTTTTTATTGCGAGCAGCGCTGAGAGAGCGGGCGACGTGCATCGCCGTGGCGGCCCCTGCTGGCACGTAGCAAGGAATGGCGGTCCGACCAGTACGACGGTAGACGACGGAGAAACGAGCCGCCAGGCGCTATTGCTGGCGACCTCTGCGCAGAATCTAAAACGTTGCCAGCCCCAGAACGCGGGGCTGACAGTCGCCGAGAGCTCTTCCAAAAAAAGCTGCTTGACACGCACCTACGCGAGAGGTGTAGCTTAACACTGTCTTTCCTAGCAGCGGGTTCCCCGGACGTAAACAAACTATGTATTAAACTTTCAAATTGTCGTTAACGTACACGATAAGGCGTTTAGGGCCGTCGTGTTCCTAAAGGAGAATCACAATGTTCCGGTCCTTTCGGAATTTGTCACCAGTTGCATTCGCAAATCGAATCGTTCGCATCGGTTTTCTGATTGCTCTTTTCGCGCTGCTGTCTGTCAGAAGTGCGGGCGCGCAAACGGTTGTGACTTACAGCTTTGAAGATGCAACGGCCGATGGCTGGACATCCTTCAACGGCGCCAGCACACCGGTGGCAACAAACGCCGCGTCGTATTCCGGATCGTACAGTTTGCTTACGTCGACGAACTCAAGCGGCGCCGGTGGGCCGTCGGTTTCGCTGAATGGCGTGCTGCAGGCGGGAGCAACGTACACGATCACGGGATACGTCATGCTCACCAGTAGCGAAACGGCAACGAACGCGAACTTCACGATAAGGCGTAGTGATCCGAGCTGTTCCGGGGGGACGTGCTACGACACCGTGGGGACTTACCAAGTGCCGGTGTCGAGCTCCGGATGGGTGCAAATCGGTGGAAGCTACACGGTCAGCACAACGGAAACGGGACTGCTGCTCTACGCGCAGTTGGTGGGAGCGACCACAACACAATCGTTCTACTTGGACGAGGTGGTGATTACGGAGACGGCACCGCCGCCGGGCGGAACGCCAATAGCCTCGTATACGTTCGCGGATGGCGGCCTGGATGGCTGGACGCCGTTTGGTTCCGCTTCGCTGGCGAACAGTGTTCCGCCGATCGTCGACCCGAATGGCGATGCGCGCAGCCTTCTGGTTGCGAACCGCACAGGGGGTTACATGGGGCCAAGCCTGAACCTGCTGAGCGTGAACAACGTCGTTGCAGGCGCGACGTATCAGATTACCGCTTACGTGTTGCTGGCGGCGCCCGATAGCAGTAATCCAACGGCGACCCTTTCGACCAAGACGACGAACTGCGCGAACACCTCGGGTTCGTACAGCAATCTGGCGACGTCCGGGCCGCTTTCGAGCACCGCTTGGACAAAGGTTCAGGGCACGCTCAGCTTCAGCAATTTGCCTGGTCCGCCTTCAGGCCTGATTCTTTACATACAGTCCAGCAGCGCGACGGACTCTTTCTACATCGATGACGTGACCATCGGCCAGCTCTCGCCAGCACCGCCAAGTCCGAGCCAGCAGGACAACAGCGGGATCACCACGACCTTCGAGGATGGCAGTTTGGACGGATGGAGTTCTCGGACTGGCAGTTCTACGCTGACCAATACGACCGCGGAGGCGCATAGCGGCACGCACAGCCTGCTGGTCACGGGGCGAACCGCGAACTACGACGGGCCGCAAATCAATGTCAGCGACAAGATGTACAACGGGTCGGTTTATAACACCAGCGTGTGGGTGATGCTCGTGCCGACCGACGGCTCGAACCACATCCTGAACATGAGCTTGCAGACTACGCTCGATGGCAACCCCAGCTATCCGAGCGTGACGGCTTACCCCGGCGTGACCATTCCTGCAGATGGGAACTGGCACCAGATCAGCGTGATGCGGTACAACATGTCCAATAACTACGATCCGGGCGCTGCGTATTTGTATTTGCAGACCGTTCCGGCATCCGGCAACGATCTGGTGTCGTTCTATGTTGACGACTTCCAGCTTACCTACGTTCCGCCGCCGACTATTCAGCCTAACCTTGCTTCGATTTTCCAGACGCTCGCGCCATTCTTCCGCGTGGGTGCCGAGGTGGACTTGACGGATCTTTCGGGACCGCACGCCCAGCTTTTGACAAAGCACTTCGACAGCATCACTTCAGGAAACGATATGAAGTGGAGTTCGGTGGAAGCCGCCCAAGGCACGTACACGTACGAAAACGCCGACAGCGAAGTGGGCCTGGCGGTATGCAACGAAATGCGCGTGCGAGGGCACAACCTGGTGTGGTCAACTGGCGAGCAGACCCCGGCTTATGCCACGGGAGACGGCACGAATTCCGCCGCCAACCAGGCTGCAGTGACCGCGAACATCCAGGAGCACATACAAAACGAGGTGCAGCACTTCGGCACAGCGGTGTATGCCTGGGACGTGGTGAACGAACCGATCGATCCCACGCAGCCCGATTGTCTCTATCACGGGCCGTTCTACCAGGTTCTCGGCAAGGGGTACATCGATGTGGCGCTCCTGGCGGCCCGAGAGTACGCGCCTGCGGGAACGAAGCTGTTCATCAACGAATACAGCACGACCGATGCGGACCGGCTGGCCTGTCTTGTTCGGGTCGTTCGCGATCTTCGCCAGCGCGGCATTCCACTCGATGGAGTCGGCCACGAGATGCATAACGATATCAACTATCCGTCTGCAGACGCTGTGGTTCAGGCGATCGACACGATTCACGAGAATTTCCGGGACATCGATCAACAAATTACCGAGATGGACGTCAGCGTTTACAACGCCGGCGACAACACATCGAACTTCGCGCCAACCGTCCCGCCATCGCTGATTGCGGAGCAGGGCTGGCTTTACAAGCAATACTTTGATGCGCTACGGCGGTTGCGGGGGAAGATAAGCGCCGTCACCTTCTGGGGCTTTGCGGACGACGACACCTGGCTCGATAGTTTCCCGATCGACCGGTTGGATGCGCCGCTGCCTTTCGATACAGAGTTGCAAGCCAAGCCCGCTTACTGGGGAATTGTCGACCCGACACAGTTACCGGGATACGGGCTGTCGTTTTCCGTTTCCGATGACAGAGGCAAGCAGCACGATACGCGCGTGTTCACTGTGACCGCAACGAACGGCGACGTAGGCGTCGCTTACGCCACGCAGATCAACGGCTTTACGCTGCAGCAGTTCGGGGGTGAGCGTTGCAGGCCGGTGGTCACGCCGCCGAGCGGTTACCCCATTTTGCTGGGCGATCTCGCGGCGGGAGGCACTGCCAGCGCGACGTTTACGGTCAGCTTTGACGGTTGCGGCGACTTCGCGGATTTTGTGCTGAGCGTGCCGTGGACTTCCGCAACCTATGACACCGGGACATTCGTGTCCGTTATCCACCATCGCAGGGACCACGGAAATTTTTAGCGAAGCGGTTTGCTTTCGGAGTGTGAGCGAACACCGAAGCGTAATCCACTGATTGACGGATCGCGCGACCGCATGTCGCGCAGCTACGCTCCAGGGATTTCTTCCCAAGCGCAAAGAAACTCGGTAGTGGGCCGAAACTGATGACCCGCTACCGGCAATCGAGCAATTCTCCAAATCGAAGCCGCGTGTATGCTATCTTCGTTAACTTCGATGATCTCCGCTCACGACATTTCTCTCGGCTCGATGCGTCTCGGAATCGGCAACCCGCTCTTTCTAATCGCCGGCCCATGCGTCATTGAAAACGAAACTCACGCGCGAAAAATGGCGGAAAAAGTTGCCAAAATTGCCTCCGACTGCGGCGTCCCCTACATTTTCAAAGCCTCCTACGACAAGGCCAACCGGTCCTCCGTCAAAGCCTTCCGCGGACCGGGCCTTGCCGAAGGCCTGCGCATCCTCGGCAAAATCAAATCCGATTTGAAGCTCCCGATCCTGACCGACATTCACGAACCGTCCCATGCTCAGCCCGCCGCCGAAGTTTGCGACGTGCTGCAAATTCCAGCGTTCCTTGCGCGCCAAACCGACCTCCTCCTTTCCGCCGCCAAAACCGGCCGCATCATCAACGTAAAAAAGCCCCAATTCGTCTCCCCCTGGGACATGGCCAACGTCGTCGAAAAAATCTCCAGCACCGGCAACAAAGACATCATCCTCACCGAACGCGGTGCGACGTTCGGCTACCAAAACCTAGTCGTCGACATGCGCTCTTTCCCCATCCTGCAAAAGTTAGGCTACCCAGTCGTCTTCGACGTGACTCATTCCGTCCAGCTCCCCGGCGGCCAAGGCCACGCCAGCGGCGGACAACCTGAATTCATCGAGCCCTTGGCCCGCGCCGGCGTAGCCGCAGGCGTCGACGGCATCTTCCTCGAAACCCACGACAACCCCGCCGAAGCCCTCTCCGACGGCCCCAATTCTCTCCCCCTCTCGCAACTCCCCGCCCTGCTCAAACGTTTAAAGGAACTCTCCACAGTCGTCCGGCGCTGGAGCGTCCAATGAACGCTGCCCCCCCGCGACACAATAGGCCCGCCACAGTGAACTTAACCCCTTTAGAACCAAGACTTACGAGATTCGCCACAACCATTCGAAATAAAGAACTTACAACAACCGCAAATCCTTTAAATGCAATGTTTATAAAATGCCGAGGGGGTGCCTGTTGAGTCTGGACACCGCCCGCCGGGTCCTCAAAATCGAAGCCCAGGCCATCCTGGACGCCTACGCACGCCTCGACTCCTCATTTGAAAAAGCCGTCGACATCCTCTTCGCCTGCAAAGGTCGCGTCGTCGTTACCGGCATGGGCAAGTCCGGCCTCGTCGGCAGAAAAATCTCTGCCACACTCTCGAGCACTGGTTGCCCCTCTTTTTTCCTGCATCCTGCGGATGCATTGCACGGCGATCTAGGCATGCTGACTCGCGGCGACTCCGTCCTAGCTGTCTCCTACGGTGGCGAAACCGACGAAATCATTCACCTCCTCGAAGCCCTGAAGCGCCTGGAAGCCCCGCTAGTCACGCTCACTGGGAAAATTGGTTCGACACTCGCCAAAGCCAGCGACGTAACCATCGACGTCAGCGTCCGTGAAGAAGCCTGCTCCCTGAATCTCGCGCCCACCGCCAGCACCACCGTGGCCATGGCGGTCGGCGATGCCCTGGCCGTCTCCCTACTGGAACGCCGCGGCTTCCAATCCCAGGATTTCGCCAACCTCCATCCCGCCGGCCGCCTGGGCACAAAACTTCTCCGCGTCGAACACATGATGCATTCAGGCGATGTGCTCCCGCACGTTGCGACAACCACGCCCATGCCCGAAGTCATCCACGAGATGAGTAGCAAAGGCCTCGGTATGACAACGGTTCTGGAGCCCGACGGCCGCCTGGCAGGCATTGTCACCGACGGCGACTTGCGCCGCTTGATGGAAAAGCACCGCGGCGCAACGCTGGAAATGACGGCTGGGGCGGCCATGACCCGCAGTCCCCAAACGATCGGCCCGCGCGTCCTCGCCAGCGAAGCCCTCAATCAAATGGAAAAACGTAAAATCACCAGCGTAGTCGTCGTCGACGAATCAAAAAAAGTTTTGGGCGTAGTCCATCTCCACGACCTTTGGACGCTTGAGCTCATGTAGAGTGAATTTTGCACCCGCGATTTCTTGTATTCGCGGATTTTCGGGTCCGCAAGTTTTAGTTTTTTTATCGGGAGCGCAGCTTGGCAAAAGGCATGATCAAAATCTCCGCGAGCCTCAAAAAACGTGCAAAGCAGATCCAAGTTCTCCTCATGGACGTCGACGGCACAATGACCGACGGTTCGGTCATACTCCTTTCGCAACCCGACGGCACTGCCCTTGAAATCAAAAACTTCGATGCGCACGACGGTCAAGGCCTGACCCTGGCTCACACCGCCGGCCTCCGCAGCGGCGTCATCACCGGCCGCGAAAGCCCTGCCCTCGTTCGCCGCGCCAACGAAATGAAAATGGAATTCATCTACCAAAAGCAGCCGACAAAAATTCCCGCTCTTGAAGAAATCCTGAAGAAAACCGGCGTCCCGGAATCCGCAGTCGCATACGTCGGCGACGACCTCCCGGACTTGCCAGTCATGCGCCGCGTTGGCCTTGCCGTCGCTGTCGGCGACGCCGTCGTCGAAGTAAAATTGGCAGCGCACTACGTCACAAAGGCTGTCGCCGGAAGAGGCGCCATCCGCGAAGCTGTCGAGCTCATTCTGAAATCCAAAGGCATCTGGGACGAAATGATTGAGAAGGCACGAGCCTAGCGCCGCATCGCGCTTGTATCGCAACGGCGCTCGTTGTATGGTCCAGCCTCCAACTGGAGGCATCGATGGCCCAGCCCGCGCGTTCTCGCGTTCAGGTCCTCACTTATCTCGCGATCGTATTTGCGTTCAGCTCGTTCTTCTATTTTCTCGTTCTTCACTCCGGCAGCCTGAGATACGGCCGCGGCTTGTACGTCCTCGGTCTGATGTGGTGCCCCGCCCTTGCGGGCATGCTCACCCTGCGCTTGAATGGCCGCAGTATCTCTGAACTTGGCTGGAAATGGGGCGAAACAAAATACCAGGTCCGCAGTTGGTATATTCCTTTGCTATACGCCTCGGTTGCGTACGCGATCGTTTGGATTTTTCACCTCGGCGCGTTTGGCAATCCCGACTATTACAATTCACTGACGAAGTCGATGCACCAGGGCGGACCGCCTTGGGTTTCCATCGTGCTGGGAATCGTGCTGATAGGCACGTACGGTCTGATCGGCAGCGTTTCCAGCGCCCTCGGCGAAGAGATCGGCTGGCGCGGCTTTTTGGTTCCCGAACTGTCGAAGACAACGTCATTCACGGCAACAGCACTCATCAGCGGAATCGTCTGGTCGCTCTGGCACTATCCCTTGCTCATTTTTTCCGATTACAACGCTGGCACTCCCACTTGGTACGGCCTCACGTGCTTCACGGTGATGGTCGTTGCCATGAGCTTCATCTTTGCGTGGATGCGGCTGAAATCCGGCAGCCTTTGGACGGGCGCGATCCTCCACGCCAGCCACAACCTCTATATTCAGGGAATTTTCACTCCCATAACACGCGACACCGGCAAGACCAAGTGGTTCATCGACGAATTCGGCTGCGTCCTGCCGCTGGTCGCCATCGCTTTCGCGATCTATTTCTGGACCAAGCGCAGCGAACTGCCGACCGCGTAGAGAGAGGGCAGGGCCCTTCGAGGCTCATGGTGGGACAGGCATTCCTGCCTGTCTCCCTCCGGGCAAACTTAGGTCGAATTCACGATCTACGCAGAACCTGATAAGCAACCCCTGACTACTTACCTTTTTGGAGAGCAGCCGCTTTCCGGAGATAATGGATTGAAGCAATCCATAGAGCCCTTAACGAAGGATGTGCGCTGATGCTCCATGCTTGGCATGACGTTTCACCAGGAGACGAACTGCCCCGCGATTTTCAAGCGGTGATCGAGATTCCGCTTGGCTCCAATGTGAAGTACGAGTTGGACAAGCCCAGCGGCCTGCTGAAGGTGGATCGCATCATCCATTCGGCCGTCTTTTATCCGGCGAACTACGGTTTCATTCCTCAAACCTACGCTGAGGACAACGATCCTCTCGATGTGCTGGTTCTCTGTCAGGAGCCGGTACAGCCGCTCGCGCTCATTAAGGCCCGAGCCATTGGACTGATGTCGATGATCGATTCCGGCGCCAGCGATGACAAGATCATCGCCGTGGCCACCGGGGACCCCGAATTCAGCAGCTATCTAGAGGCGCGCGACCTCCCTCCCCACCGTTTGCTGGTTCTTCGCCGTTTTTTTCAGGATTACAAGCTGCTCGAGGGCAAAAAAGTGGAGGTAGAGGAGATCCGCCCCGCTTATGCCGCGCTCACCGTAATCGAGCGCTCCTTGGCCCGCTACAAGGCCGAACGCGAACACCTGCTAGCAAAGGATGCTCGTAAATAGCCGCACCGCGCTTTCACTAATGCAAAAATACTATTCATCGGCAGCAGCTGGGATGTTACGTTTCAACACCATCGGTAATCTCCATCGGGACAGATAGTTGAAAAGGTAGAAGTTCTTAATCTGGAGCAATGCCGTACATGTGTTTGCACCCAGGCGGGGACGACTAACAATGACTCTCTTCTGGAAATGGGCTATCGCCGTCTTCCTGGTCGTTCTGCTGGCCGCGTTTCTCGCTCTCTGCAAGATGGCCGGCAGTCCTAAGGACGCCTACGGAATGGTGCGCTATGCCCTGCCGCACATGCATCGCGGAAACCTCAAGGTCGGCGATGACGCTCCGGACGCCCGGCTGCTGGCTCTGGATGGTACCGATCACTTTCACATCCGCGAACGGACCGGAAGCCGGCCTCTCGTCGTTATCTTCGGCAGCTACACTTGACCGCCCTTCCGCCGCCACGTCGGTGACGTGGTCGAGATTTACAACGATTACAAAGACCACGCCGATTTCCTTACGGTCTATGTCCGCGAAGCGCATCCAACGGACGAATGGCAAATGAAATCCAACGTGAAGGACGACGTGTGTTACGCCCAGCCGAAAAATCTAGCCCAGCGTGTGGCTATCGCCAACGATTTCATCAAACGCTTCAACTACCCCATCGCGTTCGGCATCGACGACATCAATAATGCCGCCGAGGCTGCCTATTCCGCCTGGCCGGAACGCCTCTACGTTATAGATGAATCCGGTCGCATCGCGTATCGAGGCGGCATGGGCCCGTTCCACTATGACCCAGCGGAAGTACGCGCCTGGCTAGCGGCACGTTATGGCGCCGTCGCCCATCCGGCCACAGCGCCAACTCCCGCGAATCCGACAGCGACGCCTCCGTCAACTCCAGCGGCTTCAGCGACGAAATAAGCCAGCCTTGATCTGAATGTATTCCACGGCAACACTTGTGGGTATTTAGAATAGAAATTTTCGCGATGACACCTATTGCCCATCGTGCTACAAAGAAGGCAGCTCAAGCGAAATGCGGAGAACTGACCTAACGGAGATCTCCATTCCTGAATAGAATTGAGTTAGAGCAACCCTCTGCAACTGGCCTCGCGCGCGCTATCTCGAAACTGGGTTTCTGCTCGCGTACCCATGCCTCGCAACTCATTCGCGACGGCAAGGTTCGCCTCAACGGCGTTCTCCGCCGCGATCCCGAGACTCCCGTCCATCTCACGAAGGACCGCATCGAAGTCGACGGGCATCAACTCAAAGCCGCCGCCAAAGTCTACCTGGTGATGAACAAACCGCGCGGCATCGTCACCACAGCGTCTGACGAAAAAGGGCGCGACACGGTGTACTCGCTGCTTACGGCGGATATTCCTTGGATCGCTCCGGTTGGGCGGCTCGACAAGGCGAGCGAGGGCTTGCTGCTGCTCACCAACGATTCAGAGTGGGGTGCTCGCGTCACGGCGCCGGAGACGCATTTGGACAAGACCTATCACGCACAGATCGGAAGAATCGCCGATCGAGAGTTGCTCGAAGCTCTCAAGAATGGGGTTCGCACGAAGGACGGAGACACGCTTCGTTTAAAAGCCGCTGCCCTGCTCCGTCAAGGGCAACGGAATTCGTGGGTGGAGATTATTCTCGAGGAAGGAAAGAACCGGCATATTCGACGCATGCTCGAGACACTGGGTATTGAAGTTCTGCGACTGATTCGAGTAGCAATCGGCCCGCTCGGGCTGGGCGAGCTAGCCAAAGGCGCCGTCCGTGAACTGGCCGCCGAGGAAAAGCTGACGCTGGATCGCGCCATGTCACAAAAACGCTAGACCTATTTCGCCGCGGTTCCTGGGCCGGATCTCTGAGGCTCGTCGCTGCGCTCGCCGTCAGAAAGCCACAGGCCGTTGCCGAGGGTGGCTCCGATGGCGTCCGCGCGCGCTTACTTCTTTTTCGGCCGGGCTTCCGGCTTCGGCTCGACGGCGGGTTTCATGTCTTCCGCAGCCTTTTGCAAGCCGGTGACCACGACTGGATCCAATTGATAAAGCGCCGGTTCACCGTCGCGCTTCGCAACATAGTGGTCGCCATCTTTCGCGATTAAAACTTTTTCGACAGTCTTACCGCCATTAGACGTGGCCGTCAGTTCGACCGCAACCGCGCCGAAACCAGAGTCGACAAATTTGCTTGCAGCCAGGTCGCGTACCTTTTCAACAAACGCCTCGGCTCCAATGGCGTCCACTTTCTTGCCGTCGCCCGAAAACCAATCTGAGCCGCCTTTGGTCAAGAAATGGGTTTTGGGTCCGTCTTGGAGTTCGATCTTTTCAGGCTCGGCGAAACCCAAATCGAAGAGCTTCTTGTTGCGAAAATCGTCGACCGTTTTGTCGAGCGCTGTTCCCAAATCGCTTCCGACTTTGAACACCCCCTCTACCGCGCTCGATTTCGCGAAGTAATCGTCCTTATTTTTCCGGACTTGCAGCTCTTCCGTGCCGGAAGCGTCGGTCACTTTGGCTGTCGCAACGGCTGTCCCGGAATTAAACGATGCTGTTGCCTTCTTCTGATCGTCATCGGAAACGTTCAAGTCCATTTTCGCGTCGCCGAGCTTGCGGATCAGGTCCCCTACTTTGGAATCGTCGGCGCGGAACGGCCCCGGCTTCACGATTTGCCACTCATCTTTGTTACGGCCAAATTCGATATCCTGTTTCTTGGCGCTCAATTCCACGCGGCTGACTTTGTCTTGCTCGAAGATCAGCAAGCGTTTGTCGCGCAGATCCTTGCCGCTCTTGTCGAGGCTTGTCTTGGCGTAGTTCGCCAGCGTGAACACGCGCGGATCACCCGCGAGCGCAACGTAGACTGCGTTTCCCGACGGAGCGCTGTCCCCGATTAGCAACTTCTGTGTCTTGTTGTCTTTCTCGGTGACGGCGACTTGGGTCGCCGGTTGCGCCAAACCATAGTCCGCCAGGTTGCCGGCTTTTTCTTCGATCAACCGCTCGGAGCTCAGCGAGGACAACGTGGAAAGCAAGTTCGACACTTCATTTTGATCGGCGCGCAGGGGCTTCGCGCCGACGAGCTGCCATTTGCCGGCGTCATCCTTCTGAAGCTCTACGACGTCTCCGCCCTTTTTCTTGATGTCGACTTTTGTGATGTCGTCTTGTGCCAGCGTAAGAATTTTTGGAGGCGTATCCGCGGAGACTTTCACCGCGTTCTCCACGGGCTTTCGGTGATTAGACCAATACAGAACTCCGGAAAGCGCCGCCAAAATAATCGCGGCAACCAGCAGACTGTTCATTTTCATTGGAGTTGCCCCAGCATTGTGTGAACTACTCTTCGCCGATCTGGCGGCTGCTTACCTTCTGCGCCACCAGACCGATATTCCCGTGCCAATCACGATGAGCGGGATCAAAAGCAGGCTGGTGATTCCAACCCATCGCACCTGAGCTTTCGTCATCGTGAGCTTGCGGTCTTCGGGCTCCTTCGGGCGGATAGAAATAAGGTCTTCGTCCGACGACAGCCAGTTAAGCGTGTTTAACGCCAGATCGCGATTGCCGTTGAAAGCTAGAAAGTTGTTGGCGACCCATTGCGAACTGCCCACGACTACAAACCGGCCCTGCGAATTATCCTTGCCCGTCTTGTACGTCCCAGCGGCGGCGATGGTCAGAGGTCCTTTTTTGTTTTTCGGGTCGCTGGGATCGATTCTGTCCGAATCCAATTTCGTCGTGGCGAGGCTGCTCTCCGAACTATCAAACAACTTGTCGACCGAAGTTTTGTCGCCGCTCTTTGTGTCCAGGGAACGCGACATGGGGAAACCCGTGGCCGTGCCCTTCATTTCGTTGACGATAGCGTGGGATTCGTAGTGGGTGACCAGGGGCACTTGCGGGCCCAGGCCAACCATCTGGCCGACGGGGTTAAAATCGAGTATCAGGTCTTTGTTCGGCGTAACGCCCCAGCTTGCCAGCACATTCCCGAGGGCATCGTTGTCGCCAACCTCTTCGCGGCCCACTTTCAGCGGAGGATCGAGGAGAAACAGCGCGCGTCCGCCGTCTTCGACGTACTTTTTCAGGGCATCCACCTCCGGCTGAAGATAATCGCCGCGCGGCCCTCCCACGACGACCACGGTGCAGTCACTCGGGACTTCGGCCTTTTGCAGGAGATCGATCGACTTTCCCTGGTAATCGTCTTTGGCGATCAATTCCTTCAGCCGCGAAAAGCCAGTGCGGCCCGAATCTTCGATCTGATGTTCGCCGCTCCCGGTGACAAAGCATACCGTCCGCGTCGTGTTCTTTAAATCGCGGATGATCGCGCCAGTGAGATCTTCTTCGCTGATGCTTTTTGCTTCATTCTTGTTCGCGCCGATTTGCACGATGGCGGTGTTTAAATTCTTGAATCCCGCCTGCGTTGCCACGAGAGGTTTTTTGTCCGGGTCCACGTAGACTACGTGGAGTTTCGGAGAAAGATTCGCGTACATGTCGAGCTTATCTTTGGCTTGGCTGAACTGCGAGTCCTGGGCAAAGTAGGTGATCGTAGCGTCTTGCTTCAGCCCTTTGACCACCTTGATGGTTTGCTCCGAGAGGCTGTATTTCTTGTTGGCTGTCGCGTCGTAGGATTTGTCGTAGCGGTCGGCGAGCACATTCGCCACGGTTACAACTGCCAGAGCCACGACGATGTAAAGCGTCACGTAGGCCACGTACTTGGTTTGTCGTGCCTTCAACAACTCGGTATTCAATTACGACCTCCAGCGCAGCGATTCCATCGAGCGCGCCGTAAGAAAAAGTCCAACAAAAATCACGGTGACGTAATAAATCGCGTCCTTAAAGTCCAGCGTTCCCCGCGTGAACGACTCCATGTGCGTGGACACAGATATGTAGGCCAGAACTCGCGCCCACGTGTCGCTGTTATATTCGCCGACCCATCCGCATACGAACATCAGCAGGCAGGCGCAAAATGTCGCAGCTCCCGCGATGATTTGATTTTTCGTGAGCGTCGAGATGAACGTCCCGATGGCCAGCAACGCCGCAGCTTGCAAGAGTAGCCCAAGATAGCTAACGAGGATGGGTTTCCAGTCCGGATGGCTGTAGAAGAATAGAAAAGCGACATTGATCACGCTCAGAAGCAGAAGGCAGCAGTACAGCGTGGTGGCGGCGAGCCATTTTCCGAGAATGACTTCACCGTCGTGGATGGGCGAGGTGGTAAGGAGCTCGATGGTGCCTGTACGCTTCTCCTCGGCGAACAAACGCATAGTGATCAACGGAATAATAAAGAGCCCGGTTACGGGAATGTTCCCAAACAGCCGGCGGGTAATCTCTTCCGGCATATTCATCGGAAACATTTCGCCGCGCATTTGCGCTTCCATGCTGAACTGAAGGTAGGCCTGCAACAGGCTCCAGAAGAAAAATCCAAAAATCAGGGCGCACATCAGCAGCAATATGTAGGCGATCGGCGAAACAAAATAACTGCGCATCTCCTTGCGCCAGATGAGCCAAACATTTCTCATTGGCCTGCTCCCGTGACCACGATTTCTTCTTTCGGACCAGCGTCTTGGGTCCCGGTCAGCTGCAGGAATATCTCTTCGAGGCTAACTGAGGCAGACCGCATTTCGTTCAAGTCCCAGCCCGCCTCGACGATGGCGCGCGCAAGATCTCCGCGAACAAAGTGGTCCTTTTGTGTCTCGATCTCGAAGGTGGAGTGCGTCGGCTGCTTTTGCTTCACCACGATGCGGTTAACTCCGGAAACTTTTCCGATCTGAGCCTGTACTGCGGACGCATCCAGCGCTCCCTTGCGCCCGGCAACCTCTACGAGAACCGATTCGGCGCCACGAGAGCGGCTTTGGAGATTGTCAACCGTGTCCGTGGCCACCAGCTTGCCTTTGCTGATGATGATGACCTGCTGGCAGATCTGCTCGACTTCCGGGAGGATGTGCGTGCTCAACACAATCGTATGGTCGCCAGCGAGGCCTTTGATCAAGTCGCGCGTTTCGTTGATTTGTTTGGGATCCAGACCTGCGGTCGGCTCGTCCAAAATCAGCACTTCCGGATTGTGAATGATGGCCTGAGCAAGGCCGACGCGCTGGCGGTAACCTTTCGAGAGTTTGCCGAGCTGCTTGTTGCGCACGTCGGCAACCGCGCAGCGCTCGCTGACGTAATCGATCCGCTGCTTTAGTTCAGCGCCGCGCAGTCCCTTGAGGCTTCCGACGAAAGATAGGTATTCGCCGGTCATCATCTCGGGATAAAGCGGCGGGGTTTCGGGCAAATAGCCGATGCGCTTTTTTACCTCCATGGGCTCTTCGAGCACGTCAAAACCGGCGACGATGGCGCTGCCCGCGGTGGGCGGCAGGAAACACGTCAGCATGCGCATGGTTGTGGTTTTGCCGGCACCGTTGGGCCCGAGGAAGCCGACAATTTGGCCCTTCTGGATATCGAAGGAGATGTGGTCGACGGCGGTGTTGCGCGCGTACCTCTTCGTAAGCTCTTTAACTGTGATCATGTATTTTTGTTTCTTGCCGCGAGATGCACAACGTTTTGAACCGCCCCAAGAAGTCTCGAATATTCACCCGTGAAGCCTCATGTTATGAACTCGGACGGGCTTGTGTCAACCCTTCCTTCAAAAAACAAGAAAAAGCCCATGATTGACCTTGCGACATTCTTACTCAAACTGTTTTCGGAACTCGGCAAACTGCGCCTTCAGATCGGCAACCTCTTTTTGTAAGCCAGAAATTTCAGCTTGCAGCTGGGCGATCCGCTCGTTTTCTCCAGGGGTTCTGGATGGCGCGGCTTCTTTCACCAGCGGCGCTTCGCGGATTTCCACGTCTCCAGACAATAGATGCACGTAACGGGCTTCTTTGTTGCCCGCTTGCCGGGGCAGCACTTTCACGAGCGGCGGCTCGCGGTCCATCAAGTGCTTTAACGTTGACTGCACCATGCTCAAATCTTCAAACGGGTGCATGCGTTCGGCGCGGCTCCGCAATTCTCCTGGTGTTTGCGGCCCGCGCAACAGCAACTCGCAGACAACCGCGGTCTCTGGCCGCGTAAAATTGAAGGTATCCGCCAGGCGATGCTCGTATTTCGCGACGCGGCTATCGCCGCTGGCCGACCTGGCTAGCATCTGGTCGCCTAGCGCGCGCAAAGCATGGCGGACGGCGTCTTCATCCACATTCATCAGTGGATCACGATTGGATTTCTGGTTGCACGCATGGAGCAAGGCATTTAAGGAAAGCGGATAGTATTCCGGCGTGGTGATTTCCTTCTCCACCAGGCAGCCCAGCACTCGCGCTTCGATCTCACTCAGGGCAACGTTCACGGAATAAAATCATACCGAAAGGCAGACGAGTTCCCAAATCCGGCGGGGCACGCCCAGCCGCGGCAATTTTGATGTACCATCCTCCCTTCCCTGGGGCCAGGAAGTTTCGAACCTCGCGGCAAAACGACGGGAGATGAGGAGAAAGCGCGATGAAGAGCCGGTGCGTGAGGTTTTTTGTGTTGGCCATGCTGATTGCACTTGGCGCGAGTTTTTCCGCAATGGTCTCCGCGCAAGATGAGGGCGACGCGTGGGGTAAGAAAAAATCTTCGTGGCTTCTGCTCACGCCCGCCGAGCGTGCGCAGGTTCAGGATTTTTCCGAGGCCTACAAGGACTATCTGAACATAGCAAGGTCGGCGATGGGCTCGACGCGAGAAGTGATCCGACGGGCGCGCGCCGCCGGGTTTACCGAATTCAGCAAACCCGATCAAGTGAGGCCGGGCGCGCGGTTGATCATTCCGAATCGCGATCGGGGCTTGATTCTTGCCGTGATTGGATCCGATCCGATTGTGGATGGGTCGCGGGTCGTCGGCACGCATCAAGATAGCCCGCATATCGAATTGAAACCGCGTCCGATCTATCCGGCGGGGGGCTTCGCCCTTTTTAAAACAAAGTATTATGGAGGCATTAAGAAATATCAGTGGTCGAACCTCCCACTCGCGTTGATCGGCCGCATCGACACCAGCGACGGGCGCACCGTTGAGCTATCCCTCGGCTTGAATCCCGGCGAGCCCGTTTTTGTGATTCCTGATGATGCGCCGCACTCGGATGCAGACTTGCGGACGCGCACGTACACAAACGTGTTGCAAGGGGAAGAGCTCGATCCCGTCATGGCCAGCATCCCCGGCGAAAAAGAATCCGTTGCGGTCGAAGTAACGCAACTTTTGACCTCCACCTACAAGATCAAGGAGGAAGATTTGGTCAGCGCGGAGCTTTCTCTGGTCCCCGCGACGCATCCCGCGGACGTCGGTTTTGACCGCGGATTGATCGGCTCGTATGGGCAGGACGATCGCGTTTCCACCTACTGCGCGGCGCGCGCCATCGTCGATATGAAGGGCACGCCGAAATTCACAGCGTTGGCGTATCTTTCCAACTTTGAGGAAGTCGGCTCCGTGAATAACACCGGCGCCGGCTCGCAGTTTTTGAACTCGACGTTCGCGCGGCTTATTGGTGCGCAGCGCGGGTCAGGGTATAACGATTTGGATTTGCGCCGCGCTTTGCACAACTCTCAGGTGATCTCCGCCGACGCCACCGACAGTCTGAACCCCATCTTCCCATCCAGTTCGGAGCCCACGAACGCGGCGCGGCTCGGCTACGGCGTAGCTATCAAGCTGTACGGAGAAGGGTTCGATCCTCCTTCCGAATTCACGGCCAAGATCCGAGCGCTGCTGGACCGCAACGGCATACCCTGGCAGACGCACATGTATAAGGTGGATGTCGGCGGCGGCGGCACCATCGGCGGATTCATGTCTCGAGAAGACATGGAGGTGATTGATTTTGGCGTACCGCTGCTTTCGATGCATTCTCCTTATGAGATGTCCTCGAAAGTGGATGTGTGGAATTTTTATCGAACCATGAGCGTGTTCTACATACAGCCGTAGCGAAGGATCTCAGGGAACACTTACGTGAACTTCTTCTCAACAGGCTCCTCGCGATGAACGCCAATCTCGCCAAAGCCACTGCGGTTGGCGCCCTGGGCGGCTTGTTGTTTGGCTTTGATACCGCCGTCATCTCTGGCACCACTCATTCCCTGACCCTTGCCTATGGGTTGTCGCCTAAGGCTCTGGGAGTCACGGTGGCCATGGCGCTTGTCGGCACCGTCATCGGTGCAATGACCGCTGGTATCCCCGGCCAAAGGTGGGGAGGCCGCGAAACTTTGCGGGTACTGGCTGTCTTTTATGTGATTTCGGCGTTGGGTTGCGCCTTCGCGTGGAACTGGGAAGTGCTTCTCGTGGCTCGCTTTATCGGAGGCCTCGGCATCGGCGGCTCTTCGGTGCTCGGTCCGGTATACATCGCGGAGCTGGCGCCCGCGAAAACTCGCGGCCGGCTCGTCGGCACGTTCCAAATAAATATCGTGATTGGCATCCTGCTCGCTTATCTCTCGAACTACCTCATCGGCCGCATCGGACTTGGCGCCACGGAATGGCGCTGGCAGCTGGGCATTGCCGCGGTTCCGGCGTTTCTATTCCTTGTGCTGCTTTTTGGCATTCCGCCGAGCTCGCGATGGCTGGTGACGCAAAAACGTGTCGAAGAAGCGCGTTCCGTGCTGCAAATGATGGGCGCGGAAAATGCTGACGGTGAGCTGAAAGAAATCGTCGATTCGATCCATCTCGAGCGGTTGCAAACCTCCGAGCCGCTTTTTTCCCGGAAGTACCGTGTCCCCTTGTTTCTTGCCATCACCATTGGCATGTTCAATCAGCTCTCGGGCATCAATGCCATTCTTTATTACCTGAATGACATTTTTGCCGCCGCCGGCTACAGCAAGATGTCGGGCGATTTGCAGGCGGTGGCTGTCGGCGGGATGAATCTGGCGGCGACGCTGCTGGGCATGTCGGTGATCGACAAGCTGGGGCGCAAGACACTTTTATTGATCGGCTCCGTCGGAACGGCGGCATGCCTTTTCGGTGTTTCGTGGGTGTTTTTTGCGAACAGCCATCAGAGTTACCTTCTCGTGTTCCTCGTCGTTTACATTGCCTTCTTCGCAATTTCACAAGGTGCGGTGATTTGGGTGTACATCAGCGAAGTATTTCCCAATCGCGTGCGCGCAAAAGGGCAAAGCGTCGGCAGCTCTTCGCATTGGATCATGAACGCCGTCATTGCTTATACATTCCCCCAGCTTGCGAAGTTTTCCGGAGCGTATCCATTTGTGTTTTTTGGAGCGATGATGGTAGTGCAATTCTTCGTTGTCCTGTTCTTCTATCCGGAGACGAAAGGTTACACGCTGGAGAAAATGCAGCAGCGTTTGGGGATCGAGTGATTCGCCTTGCAAAAGCTTAGGACCTGACCTTGGACGCAACTCCGACAATTGCGCTAGGTGTGGACATCGGCGGAACGAAAGTGGCCGCCGGCCTCGTGGATGCCCAGGGCAACATACTTTTTCAGACGCGTGTGGCGATGGCCGCGCGTGGCAGCGCTGCCGAGGGGGTCAGTGCCGTGCAATCTGCCATCGAACTCGCTTTTTCGGCGCGTCCGGAGGCGCGGTCCGGTTTGACGGGAATTGGCATTTGCGCGCCGGGGCCACTCGATCCTGTCACCGGAGTGATCCTCAATCCACCGAACGTGCCTTGCTGGCGGAATTTTCCGCTTGCGGCCGAAGTGCAGCGCGTCACGGGAATCTCCGCGCGCCTGGACAACGATGGAAATGCCGCGGCCCTGGCCGAAGCCCTCTGGGGTGCGGGCGTTGGTTATCGAAACGTTTTTTACGCCACACTTGGCACCGGCATCGGAGCAGGGATCATTTTCGATGGCCGGATTTACCACGGCCGCACCGGGAGCGCCGCCGAAGGCGGTCATATGACGATCGATTACAACGGACCGCGATGCGGCTGCGGGAAGCACGGATGCATCGAGGCGTTGTGCTCCGGTCCGGCGATTGCGAGGAGGGCCCGGGAGCGACTTGTGGCTGTGCATCGGGCCGGATCAACTCCACTTGAGTCTTGTCATAGCCAATCGAAAATGCTTGCTCTAGCCGGCGGAAATCTTGATGCCGTGAATGCCGAAATTGTTGCGGAAGCGTTTCGTCAAGGTGACCAGCTTGCGGCCGACATCCTGCAGGAAACGGCGGATTTCCTGGCGATTTGGGCCGGAAACGTCATCGACCTGCTGGAGCCGGACGTTTTCATCTTTGGTGGAGGCCTCGCGCCGCTCATGAGCGAGTTTTTAGGGCGCATGCGGATGCAGTTGCCGAAGTGGTGTGAAAACCAGCGATGTATGGAAATGCCGATGGTCCTAGCCAAATATGGAGCGGATGCTGGGATCGCCGGGGCCGCCGCCCTCTGCCGCGCCTAGCCGATCCATCCATTCCCCCTTTTTCCACAGCCAGTAAGCCTGGCGCGCACAGGAATGCACGCAAGCTCAATCCTCTCATCGGTTTACTTCACGGTTTTCTGGATACCCTGGGTGCGGTTCGGCCTCCCTCGACCTGTGTTTCCGCTATCCCCGAGCTCGTCCCTTCCTGGCATTTTCGTTTCTATTTTCATGACGCGCGCATCCAAAGAGCGTGCGGACCAAATCCGAAGAGAAACCGATGGGGGGTAAGACCATGAGCGACAAAACGGAAGCGAAAGACAGTAAAGGACATTTTGTCAAGGATTTGCCGGCGGCCAAAAGCGGATCGTTCCGGATTGGCGGCGACCTGCCAGTCTGGCGGCTGGGATTTGGAGCGATGCGGATAACCGGCAAAGGAGTCTGGGGCCCCCCAAGGGACCACGACGAGGCGATTCGCGTGCTTCGGCGGGCGGTCGAACTCGGAATCAATTTTATCGACACGGCCGATTCCTATGGGCCGCACGTGAGCGAAGAGCTGATTGCCGAAGCGCTCGATCCTTATCCTGCGGGATTGGTGATTGCCACCAAAGCTGGATTTGACCGTTCGGGGCCGGATAAGTGGACGATGAATGGGCGGCCGGAACATTTGCGAAAAGCTTGCGAAGGAAGTTTAGAGAGATTGAAGCTGGAACGGATTGATTTGTATCAACTGCACCGAATAGATCCAGCGTATCCGGCGGAAGATCAGCTCGGAACGTTGAAGGAATTGCAGACCCAGGGCAAAATCAGACACATCGGGCTCTCGGAGGTCACGGTGGCACAGATCAAGCATGCGAGAACCATCGTGCCGATCGTCTCCGTGCAGAACCGTTACAGCCTGGCAGACAGGGCTGCCGAAGACGTTTTGGAGTATTGCGAACGCGAGGGCATTGGATTTATTCCCTGGTTTCCGCTTGGAGCTGGCGAGTTGGCGGCTCCGGGCGGCAAGCTTGCGAGGACAGCAGCTGAGATGAAGATTTCAACTTCGCAGCTGGCGCTGGCGTGGCTCTTGTGGCGCTCACCGGTAATGCTGCCAATTCCGGGAACCTCGCGCGTGAATCACCTGGAAGAAAACGTGGCGACGGCGGCGATTAGAGTGGACGACGGCAAAATGCGCGAGTTGGGCAAACTGGCGAAATCGGCGTAGCTCGAGGCTCGACCGGCTGCGAGCATCCTGGGGGCGCTCGCAGCCGGCGAGGGCTTCTTGTGTTTGAACGCTGGATTAATTCCAGGACTTTATGTGCAGGCCTACGGATTCGCCCGAAAGGTACATGCACATTTCCTGTTTGGCGTCAGGAGCGACGGCACACCATGCCTTGACCTTGGCGCCGGTGAGTTCCTCCGCTTGATCATCCTGGCGGATGGACCAATTCGAAGGCTCCAAGACTTGGAGGCGCGCGATCAGATCGCGAAATCTCGTGTCGGCGGCGGAAGCGGAAGCTTCCAGCCAATAACAGACGTACTGTCCGCCAAGCTCATTGGAAGGAAACTTTGGCGCTATGTTGACGGCGCACTCCGCGGCCCCCGCTAGTTTGACGCTGGCATCCGACATTCCGCCGGTGGCGGTGCCAGCACGGAGCTGTTCAAAGGCGTTCGTGCGGGCTTCAAAGACCCTCTTGAGCCCTTGGCACAAATCGTCGCAACCGCCGGCGATGGGGGCCGGGCCCGCCTTCGAAGGAGGATCGGGAGGGCGATTGACCAGGTAGGGCGATGAGAGCGAACTCATCCAAAAATAGACTTTTCCCGTTCCGTCGGGTTGTTTTGTGATTTGCAGATGCAGCGGACAATGACCTAGGTACGGTCCCTCGGTGGCCGGAACTTCGCAATCCGGAGGGCCCGCATCAACAAAATGGTCGGCAACGGGCGAGTCAATTTTAAAGTGCCAGGTTGGCTGGAGAATTCGCAGGGATTCGAGCATGTTGGCATACCAAGTTTCCGCACTCATAAAAGAAATTTGAGCGTAACAAATGTACATCGGCACATTGTTTGCCCATGCCGTCATTTGACAGGGGATTTTCGTTCCGACGACAGAGAGGTCGGGCGCTAGCGCTGCGTTAGTACGAAATTCTCGGAAGTCGGTGACCGCGGCGAAAAGGAGGCTTTGAAGGTTCTGGCAGAGATGATCTTTGCACTGAGCAAGTGCAGGGACTGGAACATTAAGACTGAAACACAAGAGAGAAAAGAAGAGGAGAATTTTCTTGTTCATAGTCATCCGCCAGCTAGAAATTGGATATGCATCCAACGCGGGCTAGGGAGTCGAGGGATTGGCTCAGCAATTAAATCGTGCCTTCTGAGGAGGGCTGAGTCAACCCGTATTCTTGCTTTTATTTTGCCGAGCCGGATTGGGAGCTGAGAGGAATCGCACGGACTGAACGTTCGCATTGCAGAGTGCGAAAGAAACGCGTCCAAAACTCAACGCGCAAGGGGCATGCGGATGACTTCCGAATGTTTAACCGGTTCGACGGCGACACCGTCGCGAAATGCGGCAAGCCTTCCGGAATTGGCGGCGATGCGTTCGCCTGGAACGATAATGCCAACCAGATTTAGCGGGTCGGCGGCGGAGATGGTGACGAGTTCACCGGTGAGTTGCTGATTGCGCTGGGCGCGCAAGGAATCGACGGCCATGCTGAGAGCAAATTGCTCTCCGAGGAAGCCGCTTACGAAACGACCGCCACGGACTTCGCCGCGATCTTCGAGGCGGCGGAGTGTGATGAGCAGCTCTCGCCATTTGGGGAGATTGGTTTCGCGCGTAAGAAGTTCACGGAAAACGATGCCATAACGGCGCAGAAGCATCCAGCATGTGGATTCAAGAGCGCGCATGCGGTCTTGGGCTTCGCCGGAAAAGAGCAAGGACCAGCGTCCAGCGCTGTGACGAGGGCGGGAGGCGCGCCCGGTGCCCTGCCCTGAGCGGCGCTTGGGATCGATGAGCGCACGGAGATTATCAAATCCGTCCGCGGTGAGAAGGCCTGCGGCTACGAGTTCCCACAGTGCGTTTTCCATTTCGGATTTCAATTTTCCGGTGCCGCGCACGATGTCCGCGAAGAATGAGGCACCTCGCTGTCGCAAGAATTGAAGGACCGCCGTGGCATCGGCGCTGAGGCCAGTGACTTCGGCCTCGCCGGTTTCGCGGCGCGGCATCATCCATTCGGAATCCTCGCGGACAAAGAAAGTGATGGGAGCCACGCTTGTGGGAATGACGCGGCGTTTCGTGTCCGTGGATTGGAGACCTTCCAGTGTGGCGGGATGCGGAGAAAGACGCCCCCAGCCTACGGCCCCCGCGAGGCAGAGCTGATCGAGAATCGCCGGGTCGAAATCGGCGATGCGGCCTTTCAGGATTTGCCGTTCCCAGGAATTCGCGGGAGCTTCGAAGCCTTGAAGCTGACGAATGGCTTCGAGCGTGCCGCGCTCGCCGAGAAGTTGAGTGCTTGGAGCGACATGCTGCCAGCGGAGCAGCCAATTCATGAATTGCGCACCCGTGACGGACTGGATTTGCTTACGAAGCTGGCCGAGCGTGAGCCGGTGAATTCGGGCGAGCAAGCGGCGTTCGCACCATTCCGTCTCGACTGCGGCGGGATCCGTGAACTTGCCGCGCAGAATGACGCCACTGGATTCGAGACGCAGCAGAGCTTTTTCGATGTCCGAAGCGCGGAGACCGAAAAGCACCGAAAGTTGATCGACAGTGACGGGGCCGGAGTGCGCGATCCAGCCGGTGACAAGGGAAAGAAGAGCGTCCTCGCGCGAAGAAGCTGTGGATTTGAAATCCGGCAACTGCGATCCGAAATTGGCTGCAGGATAGATTTGGGCGAACATGCTCATGCGTTCGGCGGCAACCCAATGAGTTTCGCTGCCAACTTGGGCGAGGGAGACTCGACGGGTGCGAACCAACGGATCTACAAAAACATTCCATGCGCTGAGAGATTCCCGCAACTTGACGCTCAGGGGATTGCTAGAGAGGGCGTCTGCCTGCGACGGCGCTGGGAGTGCGATCAGAGTGAGCAGAGCGTCATGAAGTTCTTCCGCGTCGCGGACATCGGGCCAGGCGTCGGCGCAGACCTCGGAGATGGCAGCCGGGTCGAGGCGCCCGATCTCTCCGAGGACGGCGTCGGGAAGGACACGGCGCATCTCGACGGCGCGGGCGCGGCGCTCCTCGAGTGGAGCATCATCCAGATAGGCGTAGGGATTGGCGTTTAGAATTTCGTGGGAAAACTGCGATGGCTGGGGCGTATCCACCGCGAGACACGTGATACGTCCTTCGACGATGCCGACGAGAACGCGATCGAGGCCTTCGATGTCCATCGCTTCGGTGAGGACATCTTTCATCACTTCGCGAATGAGCGGATGACTGGAAATGGTGATGTCGCCCTCGATGTTTTCTTGGCAAGCCTGCGCTTCGGGAAAGACGGCGGCAAGCAAATCATCCGCACGCATGCGCTGGATCGGCGGCGGAACTTTTTTGCCGCCGCGAAAACGTAGGAGCGCTAGAGCGCGGCCAGCGTCCCAGCGCCAGCGCGTGGTGAAGAGCGGCGAAGTGAGCACAGCTTGTTCGAGGACGGATCGCAAGGAATTCGGGTGAAGGAAATGAAAGACATCAGCGAGAGGGAAACTGTGCTGCTCGCTTAGGGAAATATTCAGACCGTTATCGGTGGCGGCGGCTTGCAGCTCGAAATTAAAGGAGCGGCAGAAACGCTTGCGAAGGGCGAGACCCCATGCTTTGTTGATGCGGCCGCCAAACGGGGCGTGGATGACGAGTTGCATGCCGCCACTTTCATCAAAGAATCGCTCGGCAATGATTGTGGTTTGTGTGGGAACGGCCCCCAGCAGCGCGCGGCCGGCCAAGATGTATTCGACAGCCTGTTCGGCGCCGGAATCATCGAGTCCGCACGCGAGTTTTAGCCAATTCACGGCATCTGCGGCGCCATTGGCAGTTTGCGGGCTGCCGTTCTGCGATGTGGCCGGCGACAGAAAGCCGCTGATTTTTTCACGCAAATCGGCGACTTGTGCGGAAAGTTCGTCGGTTCGTGCTGGTGCTTCGCCGCGCCAGAATGGCACGTTCGGAGACGCTCCTTGGGCGTCTTCCACCAATACGCTTCCCGCTTGCACGCGACGAATACGCCACGAAGTATTGCCGAGGAGCATGATATCGCCGGCAAGACTCTCGACGGCGAAGTCTTCGTCGACGGTGCCGACCACGATGGCTTCGGGCTGCGCTACCACGGTGTAAAGTGAGTTTTCTGGAATTGCGCCGCCGCTGGTGATGGCAGCCAGGCGACTACCGCGGCGCGCACGAAGCATCCCATTGATGCGGTCGCGATGGAGATAGGCCGCGTAACGTCCGCGGGCAGAGGCGATGCCTTCGGAGAGCATTTCAACGATCTCGTCGAAAACCGAGCGGGAAAGATTGCGATAAGGATAAGCGCCACGCACGGAGTGGAATAATTCGTCTTCCTTCCAATCTTCCGCCGCACACATAGCAACAATTTGTTGCGCGAGGATATCCAGAGGTTCCTCGGGAATGGCGATGCTGTCCAAGTCGCCTTGACGAATCGCGCGAACCAGGGCGGCGCATTCGAGGAGATCGTCGCGTGTCGTGGCGAAGAGGCGGCCCTTCGGTATTGCTCCCCGCCAATGCCCTGCCCGGCCGATTCGTTGCAAGCCCACCGAAATAGAACGGGGAGAACCAATCTGGCAGACCAGATCGACGCTGCCGATATCGATTCCCAGCTCGAGGGATGCCGTCGCCACCAGCGCGCGAATTTCGCCTGCTTTCAGTTTTCTTTCAGCTGCGAGCCGCAGCTTGCGGGACAAGCTTCCGTGATGCGTGGCGACGGCCTCTTGCCCCAGGCGCTCGCCAAGATGATGCGTCATGCGCTCGGCAAGGCGGCGCGTGTTGACAAAAATGAGTGTGGAGCGGTGCTGCGTGGCAAGCGCCGCGAGGCGATCGTAGATTTCGTCCCACATTTCGTTGGACGCGACGCCGCTGAGCTCGCTTTCCGGAACTTCGATGGCCAAGTCGAGTTCCCGCCGATGGCCAACTTGTGCAATGACAGGATCAGGCCGAACCGGGCCGCCGAGGAAATGGGCGACGAGTTCGATGGGCTTTTGCGTGGCGGAGAGACCAATGCGCGTGAGAGGTTTGCCAGCTAAATGATCGAGTCGTTCGAGGGAAAGCGCCAAGTGCGCGCCGCGCTTGTCGTCGGCAACCGCGTGGATTTCGTCGACGATTACGGTTTCCAAGGTCTTCAGGACTTCGCGGCTTTTTGCAGCGGTTAGGAGGATGTACAGGGACTCGGGAGTCGTCACCAGAATGTGCGGCGGACGCACCAGCATCGCGCGGCGTTCGTGGGCCAGAGTGTCTCCCGTGCGAACGGCGGTGCGTATATCTGGCATGAGGATGCCGCGCTGGCCAGCAAGCTGCAAAATTTCCCCGAGCGGAACTTCGAGGTTTTTCTGGATGTCGTTGCTCAGCGCTTTGAGCGGCGATACATACAGAACTTCAGTTTCGTCGGTCAATTCCCCACTGAGCGCTTTGCGGACGAGCCGATCAATGCAGATAAGAAATGCGGCGAGCGTCTTTCCCGAGCCCGTGGGAGCTGAGATCAGCGTGGTCTCTCGAGACAAGATACTGGGCCAGCCTAGTAGTTGTGGCTCGGTCGGCGTGCCAAAGCGTCCGACGAACCAATCGCGGACGAGCGGGTGAGCCCATTCCAAGCCGGAGAGCGTCGTTTCTGAAATCTCGGCGTCCATTGTCTAGGCCTAAATTATAACGCAAACGTTTCTCGGTCGCCGACCACGAGAGCCTTGTCCGCTCGCTGATCGTTGCCGTATGCTTTCGGAATGATTTTCAAACCTCGCCCGAAATCTGAAGCTGAAGCAGGCAACGTCATCCACACGCAAACGGGCAAACGAACGATTTGCCTTGGAGACGAAGGATGAACAGAACCCGGAGAGCCTTGGCTGTTCTTTTTCTGGTTGCTGGTGGTTCGGTACCCGCAGGAGCGCAGCCGCAGAGTGCCACCGGAAACGAAAGCGGACAAAAGTCCACGGGCAAGCACCACGTCCTCCCCGCAAACAAAGATACTGTGCAGTGGGGCTGGCTTGATCCCGCGGAGAAACCGAAAGTCGTGATCGACTCTGGAGACACGGTGTCGATTGAGACGCTGAGCCACGCGATGGATGAGATCAAGCCGGGAGCTACGATGGAGGAGATCGTGAAGCTGCGCCTGGCGAATCCGGGCGGCGGGCCTCATTCGGTAACCGGACCAATCTACGTGAATGATGCGGAACCGGGCGACACGATGGAAATCCGCATCGTGAGAATCGTAATGAAGGAATCCGGCTTCATCTTCCCGGCAAGCAGTTCCCAACCGTCGGTTTGCTGGGGCCGGAGTTTCCCGACGGGCACGTGCAGTACTTCCAGCTCGACTCGGGAACCATGACCACGGAATTCAAGCCGGGGATTATGCTCAGCTTGAAGCCCTTTCCAGGCACGATTGCGGTTGGACCGGATCCCAACGAACCGAAGGAGAAAGCGGGGCCTCCCGTCCACGACGCCAAAGGCCGCACCAGCACGCTGCGGCCGTGGAAAAACGGATCAAACATGGACGTGAACGAGCTGCAAGTAGGATCGACCCTCTATCTCCCGGTGTTTCAGAAAGGCGGGCTGATCTGGACGGGAGATTCGCACTGCCTGCAAGGGAACGGCGAAGTGAATCTGACCGCACTAGAATGCTCGTACAAGGAGATCGAAATCCAGCCGATCGTGCGGAAGGATTTGCACATCGAATGGCCGCGCGCGGAGACTTCCACACACTGGATTTTTATGGGATTTGATGAAGACTTGAACGAAGCGATGAAGATTGCGGTACGAGAGACCGTGAATTTTCTGGCGGAACAGAGGGTGGTTCCAATGTCACGGGAAGAAGCCTACTCGCTGACTTCAATCGTAGGCGATTGCCGGGTTTCTCAAGTCGTGGATATCCGCAAGGGAGTGCATTGCCTGATTCCCAAGGCGATCTTCACGAAAAGATAGAAATCTCTCCCAGTGCGAGCTATGTGCGCGAAAGTCCGAGAATGGCGCGCAGAGCTTTCTGGTCGGCGCCGGAGCTGGCAAAATCGTCGAACGAAGTCTTCGCCGCTTCAATGATATGACGTTTGATAAAAGGCGCGCCTTCCCTGGCGCCCTGCTCGTTGCTCTTGATACAGCATTCCCATTCGAGAACCGCCCATCCCGGGAAATCATATTGCGTCAGTTTTGAGAAGATAGTTTGGAAATCTACCTGGCCGTCTCCGAGCGAACGAAAGCGTCCTGCGCGCTGCAACCATGGCTGGTAACCGCCGTAAACGCCTTGCTTGCCCGAGGGGCGGAACTCCGCATCCTTCACGTGAAACATTTTGATACGAGGATGATAGAGGTCGATGAATTGAAGGTAGTCAAGTTGTTGCAGCACGAAGTGACTGGGATCGTAGAGTACGTTGCAGCGGGAGTGCTGTTTCACGCGGTCCAAGAACATCTCAAACGTGGCGCCATCGTGTAGATCCTCGCCGGGGTGAATTTCAAAACAGAGATCGACTCCAGCTTTGTCGAAGGCATCGAGAATCGGAAGCCAACGTTTGGCGAGTTCGTCGAAAGCGGCTTCGATCAGTCCTGCGGGGCGCTGAGGCCAGGGATAAAGGAAGGGCCACGCGAGTGCGCCCGAAAACGTGACATGCGCTTTCATGCCAAAGTGCGCGGAAGCGCGTGCTGCGAAATGCAGCTGCTCGACGGCCCAGGCCTGCCTAGCACTGGGATTGCCGTGGAGACTCGGCGGAGCAAATCCGTCGAACATCGCGTCGTAGGCAGGGTGGCAGGCAACGAGTTGTCCTTGCAAATGGGTGGAGAGATCGGAAATGACGAGACTGTGGCGCGCGGCGATGGCGGCGATTTCCTCACAGTACGTTTTGCTCTCGGCGGCGCGCTTAAGATCGAACAACCGGACGTCCCATGACGGGATCTGCACCGCCGCATAGCCCAGACTCTTCGCCCAAGCGCAGATCGTGTCGAAGGAGTTGAAGGGCGCGTTATCCGAGGCGAACTGTGCGAGAAAGATGCCCGGGCCCTGAATCGTTTTCATGTAAGAGCTCCCATTGCATTCTGGCCTAGTCAGTTGTTGCCAAAATCAGTCAAGGAGTTCTACCAGCTTCCGGGCTTGGATTCCATCGTTATGAACGTCTATTCTGGATTTCTTTCGTAAGCGCAAGCTGGGCGGGCAATGCGTTGTGGAAAGCGCGGGAAATGGAGCGGGCGATGGGAATCGAACCCAACTCCGAATGCGGCCAAGTTGCTGAATCCATTAGTTGACTGTGAGCGGCCGGCGTCCAATGACGTCCCGACGTGCCCGTCAATCTCAAGCCACGAGTCGTCTATGGTTTGATGTCCGGTATATTCGTATCTGGAGCTGACTTCACAGATACTGCGCTGGGAGCTTCTGTCGATGCATTGTCTCCTTCGCGGGTGAGATAGAGGACAAAGGGGGTGAGTTCAAAGGGCGTCACCTCGTCCCCAGCTACCGTGCCTGCTGGCTTGGACTTTAACAACTGCAGCTGATTGTTCCATGGTTCAACCTTGATGCGTCCGCCGAGCGGCAGCGCAGCGATGACGTTGCCGCCTGCTTTTGCTGCCGACGTCTGCGCGGTGTGCGCGCCGGAATTGCCGGGTAGGCCTGTCGCGACCCTGTTGCCCAGGTGCGGACTGACCAGATTGGGAATCTCCTTCGAACGTTCATTCAATGCTTGCAGGAAGAGTTGCGCGTTCCCAAGATGATCCTTGTACGGCGATTTCTTCAGTAATTCGATCCCCTCCTGGGTCGCCGCCTGTTCCTCTTCGGGTGTGTGAGCAAAGCCGAAGTGATGGAACGCCTCCTTTTCGTCGAATCGCAGGCGATTGGTGAACGCAAATTGCGTGCCCACGTGATGTCCTAGGACGATATGACCGAGTTCATGCGCGAGGATGGCCGCGAGGCTGGCCTCGTCCGGAAGCACATCCACCAAGCCGCGGCTCAGGACAATGGTGTGGCCCATCGTGAAGGACTCCATCGTTGAGGTCATCAGAATGCGGCAGCGGACCGCCGGCTGGATATCGAGGTTATTTGTGACCTCGAGGTTGTTGATCACCGTCTCTAGCACCTTATCGACTTCTCCATAGGGTGCCATCAAGCCCAGCTGCTCCATCTTGGCTGCGACATTGTCTTCGGCCTGGTGTCCCCAGGCGCGTTTCGCCTCTAGGGGCGAGTAGTCGTTTGCGACTTCACTCTGATCCTTGACAGGTCTCGGGGTTTCCACCAGCACCGTGCTAAGCTCTTGCTCTTCCCGAGCGTGGCTTGGGGCATAGCTCCAAAGGCGTGTCTGTGCCCGGAATGACTGTACCGCCCCGTTGTCAACCTCTTCGCTGTAGATGAAAGCCGGGAGCCATTCGTTCTTGCCGGCGTTCGTTCGCCAACTGTCGAAGTTCAAGTAGTAACTGGTCTTGGACCGGCTGTTGTAGCCTCCGTTGAAGCGCACGATGTGGTAATCCTGATCCTCCACCCAGATGCGGCCGACGAAACGCCCCCTATCAGCCTTTGATGTTGGATCGACGTCGAATACCAGACAGCGAACTTCACCTAAGAACTCGCGGCCGACATAGTCAAACTTGTAATGCTGGCGGTCGAAGCCGTTTGTGTCCAGATAGATCATTTGCAGAAAGCCGTTCGGGAGAAACTCCATCGAGAACAGGTTTCCCAAGCCGCTGAACATGTTGCGTTTAGTACGAGTGCCACTGATCAGTGGATCGATCTCCACATTCTTCGCGAGCTCAGCACGGCCGAGAAAATACTTATCGCCGTTCGGCACCACGCCTAGATTCTTGTCAGGACGGAGAATCTGGATGTACGTTTCCACGACGGGTGAGTATTGCCGAAGCGACTGCACCTCTGCCTGCTCTTGCGCTACGATCTTGTCCACGACCTGCGTCAGGGCCGACTGTTGCTGGGGAGCTGCAGTCAGGGGGGTCGCACCCAGCACTACAGCCATCGGCAAAATTCTAAACGCACGCATAACGCCTCCTAAACTGTAGGTGACGGATAAGGCTGGTACTTGGCAGGCTAGGCTCCAGAAAGCACCTTGCCACCTGTCCAAAGGGTTAGTTTAAGGACAGGAGTACTTACTGATTGGCGCCCTGGACGAAAGCTGGGTGAGGTGAGTGAAAATTCAGAGCACGCCGGCCCAGTCGTGTAATGCGCGGATAATAGATCTTCATCCCCGAAAGCACGCTAGTTCACTTTTTGGGGCTCGCTGTGGCCGTAACTATTTGCATTTGTTTGTGTAATCGGCTAACTGGACATCAGTTTTAAAAGTCAAAAGATCATCAGAAATTCTGCCCAACGCGACGTGGTCGCGAAGACGCTGCGGCTCACCGTCATCGGAGTGGCACTTGGAATGTCGGCCCCCTTCGTGGTTGCGAGGTGGACCGCATCGCTCCTGTTTGGAAGAATTGTAGTGAAATGAGAAAAGCGATGCTCCGAAAACCGGAGCACCGCTTTCATCTGCTTATAGCTTCTTGTTTCGTAACAGACTGCGCTAGGCCCGGGCCTTCCAAACGGCATTTAGCCGGATGAGGCTAGGCGGTTGCGTGCCTTGCAGATACGGCGGGCAGTGATTTGACCTCTATTTTTTTCGGAAGCGCTGCCGCAGAAATGGGAGCTGTGATTTCCAGCAACCCATTGCGATAGTCGGCGGAAATTCTGTCTTTGTCTACGCCTTCAGGAAGCACGAGACTGCGCTGAAACGAGCCGTAGGTGAACTCGCGGCGGATGAAATCCTTCCCATCCTTGTCGAGAGAATCGCTGTGCTCGCCGCTGATCATCAGCATGTTACCAAGCACCTGGATGTTGACGTCCTTTGGGTCTACGCCGGGCAGGAGAATCTGGCAGTGAAGTTTCTTGTCTTGGTTGTCGATATAGGACTGAACCGGGGGTGTGAATCTCGCGGTGAGTGGGTGTCCTTCGTGAGCCGAGGGCCAGCTCAAGAAGCGGTTGAATATCTGATCGAATTCCCTGCGGAAATCGGACAGATCTTGGACGAAGTTTTCACGCGCTACTAAATTAGTCATAGAGTCCTCCTGAGGTTTTTTCTGGGTGGGGGCGAAACCAACAGGGGCTGGGAGCTGAGGGAACATCGTCTCCAGCCTAAGAGTCCGTTTTACGCACGCGTGGTATCCGTGTCAAGAGGCAATTGTCAAAAAAACTCGGCGCACCTTTTGAGAAAACGGTGCGTCCCGCCGCTCGCTTGTACCCATGCGCAGACAGTGGCAAGCACCCGGGCCTTCCAGCTCCATCCCAGGCCCGACGTCGAGAGCGAACAATTTGCCGCTTGCCGTTGAGGGACTCGAGGGCCTCTGCGCCGAATGGGAATGCGCGGCAGTCTGCCCTCCAGACGCTGACCACTGTAGAATCTGCTTCCTTTTCAGAATTGAGGATTGATAAGAGTGATTAGGGTCCGGCCTTTTTGGAAAAAGACGGGCCGGGAATGGGAACCTTGCGCCCCCCCGAGTTGGCAGGTACAGGTGTCTTCCACGAAGGTTTCCCACTCCCAGTCGCCGGAGGAGCGCAACTAGCCTGCCAATGGTAAGACTTTCTCGAAGACTATGAGGAATAGGGACTTGCTAAACGCGTTGTGGGTAAGCGCCACTGAATTAATCGTACTAGCTCTGGAAATTCTTTCATTCTCGCATACGAATCTGAGGCCGGGCTGAGGGATGGCCTTCCCGGCCCCGACCATCTCCCCACCAGTCTCGCCCTGTGGGTGTGGCCATTTGAAATGAGCAAGCAACCCATCGGCTTGATATACGCTACTTTCTGACGCATCGGCTTGCGAAGCAATTCGTTTGGTCGTCTTCATGGACACTGCATCCGCCTTCTTGCGCCAAGTTGACGGTGAGTAAGTTGCTTCTCGGCAACGGCAGCCAAAACCGTTTTATCAGGATCGAGTCCGTGGCCACGCTGGCTCGTCCAGAAGTTGAGGAACTTATCGTTGCGGCCATCGCGCAGGCGGAAAGGCCGTTGCCTGAAAGCGGCATAGGCAAGCTGGTCATTCGATCCATCTCGAAAAAACAGAAGCGACGCCGTAAAGCCGCGGATTAGGAAGTTTCTGGGCGAGTCGTCGGCATCTAATCGCCAAAGTCTGATTAATGCTGCGATCGGAATGGAGGCTAGCATAGGCCGAGCTTGCACCCCAATCCTTACTAAGTCCTGGCACGCTACGTATCCCGCACAACTTAACAGGCAAGTCGAATCTAACTGACCTTATGCGGCGCGTCAGGCTATTGCTTTTTCACTTCAAGCAACACGGGGCGCGCCACCGACCGGACGTCTGGATCGTAATATTCATAGACACGCGACTCGAACGTTCGCGTCCGAATGGGGTACTTCGCGCGCAACCGGAATTTCAATTGCACGGTCTCTCCGGCCGCGAACGCGTTGAAATATAGAATTGACTGCGTCGCCGTCTGGTTGAATTTTTCCAGCCGGCCGCTTTTCAGCTTGGACGATTTTTCCTGATACTCCTGCAAATCCTCGCTTAGCAAATCGAACCCGGGTGGAATTCCCAAATCCACCATCACCATGTTCGCGGATTTTGGCAGATTGTTTCGCATCGTGGCTGTCGCGGTCACAATGTCGTCCTGCGCCAGCTTCGTGCGGTCGTAATTCACGGAGATCGAGAGCGGCTCCTTCTCGCCTTCCTGGTCCCAGGGAATGAAGTATTGGCCGGCGATCTGATAGGCAAGTGTTCCTTTGCCGTCGTAGCGAATCTCCACGAGACTGGACCCGCTGCTCTCAATCTCCTTGAAGACAAACTGATGCAGCAGGTCATTATTCTCCGGAGTCAAGACCAGCCTTTCGGCACTCTTTCCATTGACTGCGATCTCCACCGTTCCGCGCAAATCGGCCGACCCTTTTTCGCTCGCCAGCAGCACCGCGCGTAGCGCCATGATCGTTGCTTGCGTGCTGCCCCAGGCGCCGGTCGCGTCTTTTTTCGACGTGATATAAGCCAGAGCTTTGCGCGTCGTTCCTGCCGCTCGCCCCCATTTCAGCAGACCTTGCACGGCCAACCCCGTAGTTTCCACGCTCGCGCTCGTTCCCGTCGAGTAGACGCCCGTTTCTTCCGAGCTCCACCAGGCCTGTTCATCTTTTTCCGTGCGGGCGTCCAGGAGCATTTGCATCGCCTGCCGGGTGAATTCGCGGTCCTTTCCGGAATCCACCGCGAAATTGGCCAGCACTGCCAGCGTGTAGGGATCGGACTTCTCAGAGAGATTCTTCTGAATGTATTCGCTAGCTTTTCCAAGCGCGGGCCCTTGGTATCCGGTATTGCCAAGCGACCAGGCAATGTACGCCGTAATGCGCAGCACATCCTTGTTATACCGGTTCGTCGCTCCTTCATTGATGAACTGCGTATCCGGTTTCCAACTGCCATCTGCCTGTTGCTGCGATACGAGCCACTGCTGGGTGCGCTGAATCACGCGTACATCCACGTCATACACCTTCGACATGTCGTAGAACTCCATCAGGCCATACGAAGTCAAAATCTTGTTCGCCGGCGCCTGGCCGAACCAGGAAAATCCGCCGCTTTGGACCTCAAACGTCAGCAGCCGTTGATACCCGTTGGCGATGTATACTTCCGCCTTGGCATGCACCTCGGGCGTCAACTTTTTCGTCCGCTTCATGTAATCCAGGGCCAGCACGTTCGGATAAGTGCTTGACGAGGTTTGCTCGAAACATCCGCCCGGCATGCGCAAAATCGAATCCATTCCTTCGATGATCTGGCTCAGGGGCCCCGGGTACAGGCGCACAAAAATCTTGCTTGCGCCGTCAATCGCCATCGCGGGAAATTCCACGGTGTGACTCGCCTTCGCCTCCAGTTGTCCATTGAATACGATGTTCTGCTCCCGTCCGTTCGGTACCACTTCGATTTCACGTACCACCACGTCGGCACGCTTCGTGTTTCCTCTCATCTGCGCGGTAAGTGTCAACTTGAACTTCCCGATTCGCTTCGCTTCCAGAGTAAATTGTGATCCGTCGACATGCTGCGAATCCACATCCACAGACTTCTCCCCGGAATCATCCACCAATGCAAACCAATCCTCGTCCTTCAGCTTTAGCCGCACCTCGCCTTTCGCATCCGTGTAGTTGTAGATGGCAACCGGCAGCGACACTTGATCTCCCTGCGTCAAGACGACCGGCAAGTCCAGATCCACAAAGAAATCCTGAAACACTTTCAGGCTCGAAGTTGCCGTACCGAGCGTCCCGCGTTCGGTCGAAGCAATTAGGGACATCCGCCACGTCGTGATGTTGTCGGCCAATGGAACGGAAATCTCCGCCATTCCGTTGCGGTCCGTGATGATCTCGGGATTGATGTACAGTGTCTCTGGAAAATACGATCGCACGTGCACGTCGGCCGTTTCCTTTTCGTCAGCGTCCATAGTGGCTATGTTCTCGAAGTTGCGGCCCTTCATTGGCAGCTCCATGGCCATCATAGGCATTGGTTTTTCCAGCCGCCCAGCAGCCCATTCTTGCCGGGCAATGACTCCACCGATCACGCCTCCCATGGCCCCACCGGGAACTCCGCCGCCAAATCCACTGCCTTCTCCGAATCCAGTTGCCTCCGTGCTGAGGATCACTACGGAACTCCCGGAAATCTCGACCGTTTGCGTAGCCGATCCGACTTCCAATCGTGCCGTGATTTCTGCGTGGTCCCGCCCCTCCAGTTGAAATGTATCCTCTGCTTGCCGAAAGCCAGGACTGCTCACAACCACTTTGTAAACGCCTGGACGCAGTGCCGATGCGTGAAACTCGCCTGACGCGTTCGTGTGCGCGACCTGCGCGCTGGAAATCGTCATATTTGTGATCGCTATGATTGCATCCGGAATGACCGCGCCGCTCGGATCGATTGCCAACCCCGAGATTTCCACGCGATTGTTATTCGGGCCGCGGTCGTGCTCGATCTTCACACTCAATTTGGCGCCGCCGGCAGCCGCCGTTGTAACGATCGGGCTTCGCCGGAAGTAGATCACCGCACGCAAGTCGTCTGCGGTATCGAAACTCTTGTCTGGTCCAGCACCGTGAAGCGTGAACATCGTTCTAGCGTTATCCCAGGGCGTGCGCTCGACTTTCAGTTTCGTTCCCCAAGCATCGCGAAAGTCCGGCTTCCCGGAATCCGCCAACTTCTTGAACGCTTTCTCCAGGTCATTTTCATTTGGATCCTTTGCAATCGCATGCCGCAGCTCTGCGGCGATCCTTTTGGCATCCTCCTGGAACTGTGCCTGGTACCGGTTCCAGAATTCGTAATATTTTGTCCGGGGAATTTCACGTCCGGCCTCGCCATCGAATCGGTTCTGCCTCACGATTTCTGTAGCCGAAAAGAGCGCACGTGCAGCAATATCGCGCTGCGCCTCTTTGTCATCGGAGACCGGCTCGACGATCTCCGGCAGGCCGACGGAGTGAATCTCGTACCGCGGCTTCATCACTTCCTGTTCGAGGTAAAAGAACACTTTCGCAAAGCCAGGCTTCTTTTCAGCAAGCGCGAATACTGCTTCGTCCACAATCTGCAGCCCCAGTGCGGCGCGCACCCCTTCTCCGTTCTTGTCCGTCACGTGAAAACGGATGCGTGAGTCGTCACCCGGCTTGTAGACGGGACGATCCGCCATGGTCTCCACTTTCAGCTCATCTGCCGGCTGTACGAACACCAGCCGATGATCCGCGACGGGTTGCGCATTGGCTCCGAACATGTAGGCGCTTACGTCCACTGTGCCCGCCAGCTCGGGGCTGGCCGCGAGCGTTAACTCCGCTTCCCCTTCTGCAATGTCTAAGTCCCTAGTCAGAATCGTCTGCCCGTCTTTCACGACGTCGACGTAAACCGTGCCACGCTTCTTGGTCGTCAAAATCCTCAGCCGAATCGAATCCCCCGCGCGATAGACAGCCTTCTCCGCTCGCAACAGCACCTGGTCATCGCCCGCGCGAGCCTCGAGCGGCACCGGCGCGGAAACTTTTTCTCCCTCCTTGTCTGTCGCATCAATCTGCAAGACCTCGTCCCTCTGCGGCTTCTTCAAGATAAGCAACGCGAGGCCACCCGCATTGGTCGAAACGTCTTGTTCGTCGCCAGACCTTGACCGCACCTTAAGGTTCGCTTCCACTGGCGTTCCATCCGGATAGGACGCCACCAAGAACACTTGATTTTCCAGGCCGGGAACCAGCGCTCCGCCCTCCGGAATCGCGGTCAGCAAAAACGCCGAGTCACTGATCGTAATAGGTTCGCCGCGGCTCTCGGAATGCCCCGCCGTGTCTTTTACCGTCGCTTCGATCAGCACTTTCGCTGCGCCTCTGTCGAGCGGCCTCCCCGCCAGGTATTCAGGAAGCTGCAAATCAAAGTGATAGGCGCCGTCGTGATCGGTTTTCCCTTCAACCGAACCGGCCGTGAAGGTCGCGACATCCATTCCTTCGGCTTTCACGGAAACTTCGGCGCCATCCAACGCTTTTCCAAAGAAATAGTTTGCTTCGACCGTACCGCTCACGTGCCCCCCAGGTCGGTAGCCGTGCTTCTTCTTCCCTTCGGGTGACGCGAAATTCAGCTCGACCTTGAATTTCGGCAGCGTGTATTTCTCCACGTCCAACGCAATCTCCGCGGTGTTCGTTGAGTCCGTGTCGGCCTCTCCCAGGGTCGCGCGCACGTGATACGTTCCCAGATTCACCTCGCTCGCCAGGCCAAAGTCCGCGGACCCAATGCCAAACTCGTCCGTCGACGTAGCTTTCTTGAAGACCTTGTTTCCGTGGGAGTCCTCCACTTCCAGGAGCAGGTTCCGTTTTCCTACCGCGCGGTGGTCCGCACGATTCAACGCCAGCGCCCGCACGTGAATCATCTGTCCCGGCTGATAGATCGTCTTGTCCGTTGTCAGGAGAATCCCGACTTTGTCCTGCAACTGGATTGTTTGTGCGTACTCCGTCGTTCCCAATGAGGTATCCACCGTGTAATGCAAGTTGCAATTGCCGGTAACGCCTTCCGGAAACTGAAACTGCGCCTCGGTCGTCCCGCGATGGTTCAAGCGTCCTGTAAAGAGCGTCCGCTGCTCTTTTCCGTCCGCCTCCAATCGAATCCGCACCGCGCCCCGCCCGGGAATTACGTCTCCTTTCGAATCGCTCACAATCAGCCGCACGGCTGCTCTGCTGCCTGCCAGATAGCTTCGCTGTCCCAGCACCCGTAGCACGGGGAGCCTCAGAATGTTGGAGATGGATTCCACGCCCCCGAGCGTTTCCAATTTTGTGTCGTTATAGCGAAACTCATATCGCACCCGATGCCAAACGAGCTCATCCAGCGGCACGGCCTTATCGAGCTTCATCTCCGCCTCGAATCGCGACGCACCCTTTACCACTTCGAGAGTCTTTTCTGTCCGCCCAATGACGTGATTCTCCGGATTCAGGACTTCTGCGGTTAGCTGTCCCGCACCCGCTTGCGCGGCGCGGTAAGGAATCACTACGCGAAGCACTCCGTGAGAATAAGTGGCCCACTCTCCCGTTTTCTCCGCGCCCGCAAGAGTCTTCACCAACGCAGCCGCCAACAGCACGACAAGCAGAGAAACGACACTCACAACAATTCTTTCCGGCGATGTTTTTTGGAAGTTAGACCACATCGGTTCCTCCCCGCGGTGCTGGCACGATCCCGGGCCAAACTCCTGGGTATTCCGGGCGCCTAGCCTTGGAACGACTTTGATTTCAGTTCTTGCACGGACTCTTCGGGGGGGTACGGGAACCTACCCACTTCTCATGGACACCGCGCCATGAGATTCAGTTCCCCTCTTTTTGTCTTTTCAGATGTTGACTTGGGCTACCTAGTTGCCCTTTACTCGGTGCGTTACCGGAGAAGTCCTATAAATGAATGTCAAGAGACATTCTTCTGTGTCGACTCGTGATCGAGCCGCGTTACCCGAAGGCCCTACTGCAAATCGCTGCTTGGGTCCATCCGCTGTTTTAACGAGAAATTAACGAAATGTTTCGGCTGATTCCGTTAACGCTGCCGTAGCCTCACCGTTTCTTGCCGTCGCCAAGGTGAACACCATCGGCAAAAGGCCCCGGGAGGTCCCGGGTGGAAGGCTATCGAAAAGACTTTAGAACATAAACTCGTGGAGGTCTTTTTATGATTCCGGTTCGAGGCACTAAAGCAGCGCTAGTGGTGTGCCTACTGCTGATGACAATTATCTCTCCCGCGTCGCTCTTCGCGCAGATCGATACGGGCGGGATTACCGGCACCGTCAGCGATCCTTCGGGCGCGGTGGTTGCTGGAGCCACGATTACGCTAACGAATACCGCGACCGGCGTATCGCAAACAACGCAATCCACTTCGACCGGTACCTATAGCTTTACCGGGGTGCGGCCGGAGACCTATAACCTGCGAGCCGAAGCTCCAGGCTTTGAAACGTTTGTCGATAATGGCCTGCGAGTCCATGTGCAGCAGACTTTGACGGTTGACATCCATTTTGTAACCGGCGCGGTCTCACAACAGATCAGCGTGACAGCGTCAGCCCCTTTGCTGCAGGGCGAAAACGCCGCCCTCGGCCAGACGATCACCACCCAGGCGGTCAATGATCTGCCTTTACAGACCCGCGACTGGGCATCTCTGGCGCAGCTCTCTGCCGGTGTCGCCACGGCTCCGGTAGGCAACCCCAGCAGCGATTCTGGCACCACCAGCAGCGCGTTCTTCTCGGTCAACGGCGTCGACCTATGGCAGAACGATTTTCGTCTGAACGGCATAAACGACAACATCGAGGTTTACGGCGGCTCCTCCGTTGGAAGCGACGCCGCCATCACTCCTCCGCCCGATGCTATCCAGGAGTTTAAGCTGCAAAGCGGCGACTTCAACGCCGAATTTGGACACTCAACCGGAGCGGTTATAAACGCCGCCATCAAATCCGGTAGCAACAGCTTTCACGGAGACGTGTGGGAATACTGGCGCAATGACGTTCTCAACGCCAACCTCTACTTCAACGATATCAATAACAAACCGAAACCGGAGTACCGCCAGAACCTGTTTGGCGGAACGCTGGGCGGCCCAATCAGGAAGGACAAGACGTTTTTCTTCGCTGATTACCAGGGCGGGCGCTATGTCACGCCCTCACCTCAGACTGACACCGTCCCGACCGAAAACATGATCAAAAGCGGCTTTACCAATTTACAGGACCTGATTACTTACAACAGCGGCACGGCGACCGATGCCTTGGGACGCGTATTTCCCCATGGCACCGTTTTTGATCCCGAGACTACCCGCTTGGTTGCCGCCGGTGCGACGGATCCGATCACCGGCCTGACAAATACCAGCGGCAGCGCGGTGTATGTCCGTGACCCGTTCTTTACCGGATCTAGCCTGCTCGGTATAACCAACTTCACCGGTCTGGCGTCAATGCTGAACATTATTCCCGCAGGACGTCTTGACCAGAATGCTGTGAAGCTTCTCAGCGTGTATCCCACTCCTACTTCCGCGGGGCTGGCCAATAACTTCTTCTATACCCCGACAGAGCCGGAGACCACCAACTCCTACGACATAAGGATTGACGAGTATTTAAACGCGAGCAACGTCCTCTTCGGCGTCTTTGACAGAAGCCTGATTTCCGAAGATGTTCCCTCAACCCTCCCGGGCGTGGCCGTAGGTGAAGGCGGGGGCAGACATGACAGCTTTCCAGCTTATGCCTGGGCCGTCGGATATAGTCACATCTTTAGTCCTACATGGACCAATGACATGCACGTCGGGATGGTCCACGCCGACAAACTTCAGGAGTCCATTTATGGAGATACATTCGGTATTCCCGCTCAGTACGGAATTCAGGGAATCCCTCAGGTTGCCAATAACGGGGGCCTTCCACCGATCACCATCAACGGATTCACCCATATCGGCGTAGGCAATTTTACTCCGACCCTGCAATACGTCTACAGCGTCGAAGGCGAAGACAACGTAACCAAGGTCTTCCGAAACCATAATTTCAAGATGGGCCTTCAAATTGACGACATCGAGGGCAATATTTCTCAGCCCCCGCAAGGCCGCGGAGACCTGAATTACACCGGCCAGTACACCGACATCCCCAACAAGAACAGCAGCCTCACCGGAATCGCCGACCTGCTGCTGACCCCCATGCCTTCCACGGTTGGCGGCCCCGATTTTGTGGGTGGTATGGGCAGTTTCTCCGGATCGAATATCGCCGCCACCGACGATCATCGCTGGTACACTGGAATTTATTTCCAGGATGACTGGAAGATCACCCCAAGGCTGACTTTGAACCTTGGCCTCCGCTGGGACTATTTCACGCCCTATGCTGAAGTAAACGGCAGGCAAGCTAACTTCATACCTGCCGGCGGCAACGGCGATACTGGCATCTACTATATGTCCAACCAGGGCTGCAAGGTGCCCCGTTCCGCGTCGTTTAACGCCCTACTGGTTGCCAGCGATATCACCCTCGATTGCGTTTCCGGACTTGGCCTCGGCGAAGCTCAGAAGACCAATTTCGCTCCCAGAGTAGGATTTGCCTATCGCATAAAAACCAACCTGGTGGTCCGTGGAGGATATGGCATCGCCTATGGCGGTCTGGGGAATCTCGGCTATGGCGGCACTCTCGGCACCAACTATCCGTTTGTTTATACTTCGACGTTCAATAGCCCCGATTCTCAACATCCCTTGCTCCTGTCCAACGGACAGACCGCGACCATGGAAAATGCCTTCACTACCATTAATCTGGGAGATCCGACCATCAACAGCGGAATGGGTCTGAATATGTACGGCCGCCAATACAATTTCCAGACCCCGTATGTCCAGACGATCAATCTCACTGTGCAGGATCAGTTCACCAGCCATGACGCCGTTCAGATCGGCTACGTGGGGACCCTCGGCCGCCATCTGGACAACCTTGGATACAACAATTCTCCCACCGAGATCCTTCCTCCTAGCGTAAACCCGCAGAATTACGTTCCCTTCCCGAGTTTCAGCCGCAATGCAACCTACGAAACTACCAACGCCAACAGCAACTACAACGCCCTGCAGGCAACCTATGAGCATCAGTTCAGCTATGGTCTATCTCTGCTTTCCAACTACACCTACAGCAAGTGCTTAAGCGACCAGCATACCCAAGCCTCCCAGAATATGCAGTACCGCGCCGAGTGGCTCCCTGGATTTGGAATTCAGCAGGACTACGGACTCTGCGACATTGACGCCACCCACCTGGTTCATTTGTCAGGCAGCTATCGGTTACCGTTTGGCCGCGGCCTTCAATTCATGAGCGACGCCAATAAAGCCGTCGATGCGTTCCTCGGAGGTTGGGCCATCAACTTCATCTACACCTACCAGAGCGGCCAGCCCTTTACCGTCCCGTGTCCTGTGGCCACGTCGGAGTTTGGCTGTTTCGCTGACGTCGTGCCAGGCCAGAATATGTACGCCGGACCGCACAACCGAACCGAGTGGCTCAACCCTAACGCATTTGCCCAGCCACCCATCGCCACCACCATCGGCGAGACCAACCTCGCGGTTCTCGGCGGCGGTCCCCAGCAAGCTCGCGGGCCAAGCTTTAGTAACTTGGATTCGTCCATCTTCAAGAATTTCAAATTCACCGAAACCATCAGCATGCAGTTCCGCGCCGAAGCCTTCAACACCACGAACACCCCTCAGCTTGGCCAGCCCACCAACCTGAACTTTACCAATACCGCGGGCGGCTTCAGCGCCATCACCTCAACCAGAGCGCCTTCGCGGCGATTGCAACTTGGGCTGAAGTTGTTCTTTTAGGATTGAGTACCTACAAACTGGCATCATTAGCACCAGCAGGGTCGACCTCTCGTTGTGTGACGGATTGCAGGTTTGTTCCTCGTGAGTCGCAACCGGGCATCTGCCAGAGGAGTTCAATTTCGCTCTTCCGTGACCGGGTCTCAGGCTTGCGCGACCTAAGAAACTCCATTACGCTGGCCTAGCTGCCAGCGGTGGTTCCCCCCCTCACCCGCTTTCGGTTGTTCCAGTTGCAATTCAGAATCTCGTCTACCAAAGGTGACGTATGACGCGCAAAAACACTGGGGCGCTACTCGTTCTGGCGGCAGCGCTGAGCTTGCCTTCGACCGGCTGCAAAGACACAAAGACTCTACAAGAGAACGAGCAATTGAAAGCCCAAGTGGCGGAACTTCAGAAAGAGAACGGCCAGGTGGGAAACGATCTCGAAACAATGACTGCTGCGCGAGACGCGTTGACCAAAGAGAACGACAAGCTTAAAGCTGAGATCAAGAACCTGAAAACGAGGAGCTCCAGAAAGAGAGCTTCGAGTCGAAAACATCGTGTGAGCTAAAGGTCAATTCTAAGACCGGGCCTTGGCTTGGAACACGCAAACTGATTTCTGTTTACGTCGTCACAAAAGGGAGGTTGGAGCATGAAAACGTTTGAGGTGCAATTTCGCTATCGAGATCGAAATGAAGAAACGGCGGAGTCGATGGTCAAGCTGGAAGCGTCGAGCCTTCCAGGCGCGGTCGGTAAAGCAACACGGGAGTTTGTCAAAGGCCTGGACCGGAAGCAGAGATTCGATATGAACAAGAATGGTCTCGAAATTGTGGCCAAGCCTATCAGCGCGACAACGGAGGCCGAAGCAACGAGGCAGGCCGCCGCTAGTTGAGAGATAAGTAGGGCCAGAACTGAGCCGAAAATCTGATCCTCGGCCACTGTCTCATCGCTGGACGCAGGCCGCCGTGTCTTCGTATGAGGAGATCCACCTCTCCGTTAACCACTGGCGGTCATGGGCGGAGACTTATAGAATCGCCAAGGAAGTAGGGGCGCGAGCGCCAAGAACTAAGCGCGCGAGTCCCCGACCTCAACATTTCCAGTTCTAATATGAATCCCTGGGGATTTCTTAAACGTCTGTTTCAACGCGGGAATAACAAAGACGCCGGAGAGAAAGCCGTCACGCGTCTAGTCAATTTGGCGTTTTCTCAGCTGCAAGGGGGCAACTACGTCGAAGCCCAAGAGCTACTTTTGAAAGCTCTCGAATACAAAAGTGAAATGCAAAATTCAGTTCTCTTGGATTGGATTTTGACTTCGCTGTCGAAGACTTGGGAAGAAACCGAGGAATACCAGAAATGGACAGAATTTTTCTCGGCTTTCATCGCTCGGAATCCCAATCAAGCGGTAGCCTACCATCTTCGGGCAGAGTCACATTGGTATGCGGGTAGCCTCAGCGACGCAATTACGGACTATTCGCGAGCGGTCGAATTGAATCCGAAAGATGTCTCTGCATTCTTGGGTCGCGGCCAAGTCTTTATGGAATGTCGCGATTTCAGCCGAGCGCTTGAGGACCTTGACACTGCATTGGACTCAATCGACAGTCTCCCAGGTGCTGACGCAGCTTGGAAGGTCGAGTTTGAAGCGTTTGCAACTCCGTACCCGCAACCCAGCCAGACAGTCACCGGGACAAACTTAGCCATTTCCGCCTGCACGAGTCCGGTTGTATTAGGTATAGGGACAAACGTCGACCTCTTCACCGACTACTCGATCCACATGACCATCACTGTATGGGATCAATTCATGACCTCAGTCGGTGACCTATACGCAGGCGCGGCAATCTCGGAAACCAGCGGCGGGACCGTTTATCCTATCAACCAGACTCTCACAAGCAGTAGTACCTATACGGATCCCTTTGGTCCCGGCTATGTCTCTGCCTCGAATGTGTCGCCTAGCGATCCCCGCGTTGCCGCTTGGCCAAGCCAACCGCTAGGGCCATTCCCGATAGCCACTCAAACCCCAACTACCCCAGTCCAGGTAGACGGTTTCTCGATCGGGACAATCTCGACTCGCACGTGGACTAGCACAAGCCCGAACACTGTGACCATTACGTGGCCCGACTGAGGAGGATCGTTATGTATCATAAAGCATCCAAGCCGTTTGCGATCGCCACCCTGCTTTTGTTCTGTAATGTTGTATTTTCTTCCGGCAAGCTCGGCCGAATGGGGGCCTCGTCCTCCGCCTCCGGCGACGACGAGGTTCAGGTCAGGCAAGTGTTAGCTGACGTGGGGGCCAAACACGGCGTCACATTCACGATCGAAGAAGCTCTACTAAAGGGCGGAGCTATGGACCGCATTCGTAGCTTCCGCCACCGGACACTCCCGGACGGTACTGGCCTTAAGGCCGTGCTTGACGACCTATCCCAATCGGTACCCAATTTCACCTGGCATAACGATCCAAGCAACCCCAAGGTCATACATATCGTCGATGACCACCTGCTCCGACGTCAAGGCTACGCCTTGGACAGGGTAATCGACGAGATCGACTTCTCGGGAACGGTACTAGAATTAGTCGACGCAATTGCAGCCAAGGGGATCCCAGTGTCAGCAACAGGACCCGTTGGGACGGACGACCTACTGTCTATGGATGGCGTCACAAGAGTACAAGTCAAAGGGAAAGGCCTGAGAGTGAGAGACGCGCTGTCGGACTTTGTTCCGCTCGATGGCCGCGGACCAATTCTGTGGACCGCAGAAACCCACGTAGACGGCTCGGACCAGACCACCTATATCCGCTACCGCGGAGCTCCTCCAAGGAACTCAACTCCCAAACAATAGGCTGGAGAGACTCAGGGAACCGTGGGACAGTAACGGCGGGTGGCAGTTAACCCTAGGGTTCGGCGTTGGGGGGTGCCGCATCCCTTGTGGGTCTTTGAAAAGACAAGCGTAGGGAGCCCGTGAGTTAGCTCTGGTGTGTAGATGATTTTGTAGCTGGAGTCGTCATCCACAAAATAGATCGTGGGGCGAGAAACCTCAAGGACTGGGCCGACCTTGGAGAACTGATCGATGTCGGCGTCGAAGTGCATTTTGCAAACGATAGCCTCGATCTCAACACCCGTGGTGGGCGTCTCTCAGCCGACATTCAGGCCGTGGTGGCAGCTGACTATATCCGCAATTTGCGCGAGGAAGCCAAAAAGGGCATCTTGAGCCTCCAATCTGACAAGAACCTAAATGCTTTGGCGGAATCAGAGTGTACGACTCGTCAAATCGCGCTGTTTCTTCGATCACCCCAGAGTCTACACCGCGTCGAAGCCTCCAACTCCTGGATCGTTATACGGACAAAATCTCAGAAAGCGATTGATCTGGTGGCACTTAGCGTTTAGAGAGAGGGCTTGGGCTTTAATTGGACGCTAAATGGAAATTGAAAGCAGTTACCGATTGGGGATCACGAAACAACCGATATCTAGCACGCGTTGCAACTCACTCTCCCTTTGCCACAATCTCCATTCTTGAAGTAGAGCTGCAGTTAATTTTGGCCACTTGACGACTTCACATGACGTAGGATAGTGCACATCGTTACGCGCAAGCATCTGAGCGAGGCAATGGAGAAACACCGGCTGCGGCTGACGAGATCAAGGCATGGATGGCTATCGTCAAAGAGGTTCGATGGCACAATTTTCCGGAGGTTCGCAGCACTGTTAAGGATGCAGACAATGTTAAAGGATATGTGATATTTGACTTTCGGCGGAACCGCTACAGCCTCGTTACAGTCATTCACTATGCGAAAACGACGGATCAAAAGCGAACCCAAGGGCATGTTTACATTCGGTCCTTTTTGACACATAAGGAATACAACAATCCCGGTAATTGGGATAGGAGATTTGGTACAAAATGAACACAGTTCTCGCAGACCCAGCAAGAATGATCGCGAAGGGTGCTCCCCACGTCATACATAATGACGAGGAGCTGGAAGCCTATCTCAACGCCCTCTTCCAATTGACGGCTCTGGAAAGTCCGTCTCGCTGGGAAGTAGAGGCCATTGAACTTCTGACGTTGCTGGTCGAACGCTACGAAGAAACGCACTATCCGATTCCTGCCGCGGACGCGGTTTCCGTCGTGCGCTTCCTCCTCGAGCAACAGGACCTCACACAGCGTGACTTGATCCCTGAATTTGGATCAGAGAGCTCCGTCTCCATGTTCCTGGCGAAGCAACGGAAGCTCACACTGGAGCAGGTACGGAAATTGAGCGCACGCTTCAAACTTCCTGCTGACGTTTTCATCCGAAGCCGATAGCAAAGATCGGCTTGCTGGCTGAGAAACCGAGAGGACGACATTGAGCCTCTACGGTATCTTGGCACGTTAAATTGAGCATCATGCAACAGTTCGATTGGGGGCAAGAATCTTGCCGAATGTGAATCTGGAGTCGGGTGCTTCCTGCCGCACAATCTCGAAGCGGCTGGGGGTTTCACCCGCAACCTGCATGCGAGCACTCCCTGCGCGGCCCAAAATCGCCGCATCATGATTTTGAGCGCAATATTCGTTCTTCCGTGGGATAAAATGCCTTCTCGATGATCGCTCGCATTCCTCAGCGCACGCACAAGACGGCCCGCCGTCGGCGCGAAAGTTCTTTGCCCGGAGGAGAATCGGGAAGAGGTCATCCATGAGCGTCTACTGCTTGGTACACGGGTCGGCGCAGGGTCCGAAGGGCTGGGAACTTTTGGTTTCCCAGTTGAGGGCTCGCGGGCATGAATGCATCTGCGTGGACCTGCCGACCGATGAACCAGATGCAAGCGCGACTCGATATGCTGAAGTCGTTAGTGCGGCGCTGGCGGGAGTCAATAAGGCAACGGTTGTAGCGCACTCCGCGAGTGGCTTCTTTTTGCCGCTGGTTCCAGACTACGCGTCGGTCGATCGGCTCGTCTACCTAGCCGCTGTGATTCCACAACCCGGGGAGAGTTTTCTTTCACAGTTTCGAAGAGATCCTCAGATGTTCCGTGCTGACTGGCCGGGAAAGGATCCCACAAAAGATGCGTCACTTGCTATTCACTATCTGTTTCACGACTGCACCTCCGAGGTGGCGCAATGGGCGCTTTCCACGCTGCGCTTGATGAATGCCAGGGGTGGCATGGCCGAGGAATGTCCCCTGCGGAAGTGGCCCAACGTGGCTTCCACTTACATCTCGTGCACCGATGATCGCACTATAAATCCGGTTTGGTGGGAAAAGGCTGCGCGCGAGAGACTGCGGACAGAACCAATTCAAATCAGAGCCGGCCACGCGCCACACATCTCGCAACCCGTCGAGTTGGCGGCAATACTGGATTCGCTCGCGGTCATCCAGTGAGTTCCACAAAGCGAGCAAGGTAGGTCGAAAACTTTTGGGATTCCCAAAATGCCGTCGTCCGAAGCTTGGGGAAGCTCTTAATAAAACTCTGAAAGCGACTGATCTGGCGGCACTTAGCTTTCCGAATGACGGCCTCAACTGGAAACTAGATGGAAACTGAAAGCTATTGCAGATTGTGACACGTCTTGATGAAAGTCAGAATAATGTGGGCGACCCCGCCATTCCTAGCCGGCGAACTCCGATTGACTCATGGCGATGAGTCAGATAGACTCCTCCTATGGCTAAACGACTGCAAGTGATCATAAAGGATCCGGAATACCGAGATATTCAACGCGCCGCGCGTTCACGCCATATGTCGATCGCCGAGTGGGTTCGGCAAGCGCTGGACCTTGCCCGCCGCCGCGAGCCTGTAGGCGGCGTCAGCAAGAAGCTCGAAATCATTCGCGCGGCAGCACAACATGACTATCCCGTGACTGATCTCGACGACATGCTCGTCGAGATCGAGAGGGGATACGGAACGGGCACGCATCCGTGATTCTGGTCGACTCGAATATTCCCATGTATCTGGTTGGCGCTCCTCATGCCCACAAGAGCGACGCGCGACGATTGCTCGAAAAGGTGGTCAGCGAGCGTCAGAGCCTGGTTACGGACGCCGAGGTTCTTCAGGAAATCTTGCACCGCTACGTCGCTATCGGCCGTCGCGACGCAATCCAACCCGCGTTCGACGCTATCATCGGCATCGTGGATCAAGTACTGGCTGTTGATCGGTCCATCGCGGAGCGTGCGAAACAAATTGTCTTGGGATATCGGCAGCTCTCTGCGCGCGGTGCAGTGCATATAGCCGTAATGGAACACCACGGAATCGAGCGAATCATGACATTCGATTCAGGGTTTGACGGCTTCCCTGGTATTACACGTGTGTTGTGAAACTCACATTTCCCGCAGCTCTCGCGTAGCTGAAAAGGCTGCCAAAGCTGCGTCAACAGTGCTGTACGTAGCGAACAGAGCATTGAGTCGCGTAAGCGAAAGAACTTGTTCAACCTTGGAGGACGGCGCGACGATTAGTGCCAGCCGACCGCCGAGTTTGCGAGCTTTGTCCCATGCCACGGTAAGATTAGCTACTCCTGCGGAATCTACAAATCTCACATCACTCAAGTCTATGATCAGATTTCTGGGACCAGTGTTGAGTAGTTCTTCTGCCGTTTTGCGAAGCTCCTGTGCGCTCCCACTCAGTGTTAAGTCGCCATGAACCATAACGACGGTAGCTTGTCCTTGCTCACGAACGGCGATTGAGGTCATTGCTTTTCCACCGCTGAGCCTTTTCGCGCTTCGATGACCTGTCCCATCAATATCTTAATCATTTCAAGATTATTTTCCTCACGTCTTTCAACCATATCCGTGAGTCTCTTATTTTGACGATGCATTGAAACGATCAAGAATAGAGCCAGTGTCGGGATGACACCGAGTTCCATAGCTGCTTTCGCTATCGTGGCGAAGTCCATATACCCACCTCGTTGACGGTAGCTTGTTCTATCTCTTTTTCCGGGAATTAACAATACAGCTTGGGGCAGGAACGGCGTGAGTAGTACTCAGTTTTATTTCTTCTCTCCGCTGCATCCAGTTTGCGCGTCGGAGAATTGCTCGCGCTTCGTACCGATGATATCGGCGAGAACGCGATTCGTGTTGATAAGTCCTTGGACCGTACAGGTGTAATCGGGCCGTGCAAAAACGTTCCAGCGTACAGAACAGTCGTGCTCGTAGATGTTGAGGGGCAGGCTGCTATCAAGGCGCTGATACAGTTCGCAAAGAAACACGGTCTGGTGTTCCGTTCAAAGCAAGACAGGCCACTCGCAGAAACCACGATTCTCACGCAAGGCTTGCATCCGGCGCTCAAGGCGCTAAGTTTGGCGAAAGCGGGAATGCACGCATTCCGTCGCGGTTGTAATCGAGGATGGGAACTTGCGCGAGTGTCATCCGCAGTGATTCGCCAACATATGGGCCACGCTACAGCCGATATGACCGCTCTGTATACTGGCGAAATTCCAATTGAACAAGTCTCAAAACACCTTCAATTGGAGCCAATGGAGCAGCCAAAGCAGCGTAGTGCGGCTGTTACAATTTGTTTGTTGGAGCGGGCGATGGGAATCGAACCCACGTCCGAAGCTTGGGAAGCTTGAAATAAGTAAGCAAAAACGCATGAATTGGCGGCAATTTAGCGTTTTTCGAAGTTCTTAGATGGATTCCAATTGGAGCAGCGGGGCGGGTTGCTCACACCCGTTCCAGCAACCACAGTCTCAAAAATTCAAGTGCCCGTGTTCGTGCCTGATGAATAGTCGGCGGATTGGGTGGTAGCTGATTCCCAATGGGCCGTCCTAAGTGCCGATAGTGATTCGCGGTTTGTTTGATCCGTCGTACATCTCCGGTCAAGGCCCACCCCTTGTCTGCGATTGCTTTGGGGCCAATGAACTCAATGATGTCGTAAATGTGGTACCAGCTCATTTCACTTGTAGGGATAAGCGCCAACGCCGCGCGAACGGTCGAGTCCGCCGCAGCACGGCTTACAACGTGGCTACCGAATGTACCGTTCGGAGCACTAGAGGCTAATTTTGTGATTCCTTGGGGGCACACGAAGTTGATCGTCAGTGCCGCTCTAACTGCGCGGCCTCCGAGAAGAGGTGCTCCATCGTCGCTGTATGGTTGGGCAAAGCCGAGCGCAAAACGTGGGGAAGCTCCGGCAAACAAATGAAAGGTAGTATGCAATTGGGTTAGCAATTCGTCGGCTACAGCCCAAACCCCGTTCGCGTCAGTAAATGAATTCAGCCTCTCGGATTCGAGAAACGATAGTTCATCATGTTTCACGATGCGGAGGTCGTTGCTCTGAAAGCACGGCTCAAGCAGTTTGAAATCGGCCTCTTCTCCGGTAAGTTGGACGGCCCATCTCATTGCCGTGTCGTTCCCTCTGAGTCGGTATTAAACCATAAACCCGTTTCGTCCCACGAGGACGTTTGTCCCGAACGAAGAAGGAGCGGAAATGGCTGGGTGCGCGATACAATCGAATCAAGGTGCGGTTTATGGCGATCCGAAAAAAGTCATTCGCGCGTCGAATCACTTCGATACTTCAGTTCCTTTCTGGACTTCTGGACTCTGTTTGGTTTCATTTGGTCGTTGTTTTTTCACGGAAACGCTCTGCTAGATCGCAGCAAGAACCACGATTGCCAGTCCAAAGTTTCGTTAGATCGCACAAATTACTGTTAGAGGTTTTAGGGATACCGCTAGCGCTGCTGACATTTGCCGGATTCTATTTGAGCTTTGCTCCGAAAATTTCCGTGAATCCCGCCGAATCGATTTCGTGGTATAGCCCAACGGGGACGACATTCAATTTGTCGAATGATGGAGCGTTGGAAATCCACGACGTTGTCGTAACTCCGGCAAATCTGCACATGGAAAACGATGGTCCGCAGGGATTCTCAGTGGAGGGGCCTTGGGAGTTCACTAATCCACCACCTGATGCGAAAGCCGCTGTGCTTTCACCCGGCCACAGAATGGGATTACCTTACCCTTCAGCCTTTGGGTTCACAGCCGTTAACAACTTCACTGGAGCAAGGCTTACCTTCATCGTGCGCTATCGCCCGGCTTACTTATTTTGGCGGAGGCAGGAGATATTTCCATTTCGAGCAGTAAGAAGTAATTCGGGCTCATGGGTCTGGAAAAGCGTAGCGCAGTAGGAAATGCGTGGAGCCGCTAAAGGTTAGGACAACCGTTTTGTCGCGCACCGCTCCGGCCCGTTAGATGGGAGGCTCAGTAACAGATGGCAAAATATGCCTAAATTCATGGCCTCACTTTGGGATGTCCGGTAGTGCATGATTTACGGTTGTCCCTTCAAACTTGGATGCGCTCAATCAAAGAAACGTTTTTGTCTAATGTTTTCTTATAGTTAGAAACTGATCTCAAATCGAGTTTGTAATCATCCCTGTTCTCTATCCGCGAGAATCCGTGTTTATTTCTTCGGCTTGCTTCCCTCCTTTAGGGACTCTTGGGCGGCGGTGGAGGCATAGTAGGATCTATGGAGATCGTCCCGATATCCTCTGGAGTCATATTGTCCCCGCCGACCATAAAGTGAAGTTTGAAAGGCTTGTGCGAGGATATATAAGACACCTGAAATTTTAGGTGGGTTGCTCCACGCGCACCTATCCGTCCAAGGTCAAGATCGATTCCCGTAATAGGAGATGTAGGCTCGTAATGCGTTTTACATGTTGGCGTATTTGGTGGGCATGGAATCTTCGCGTCAGTTGCGTCTGTATAGATAACAAGAGTTCCGTTCTGCAAGGCGGCAGTTCCGATGTTTGATATGGCAACGGCTTCGCTGTCTGTCAATTGAATTGGATGTTCTCGAATATCCAAAGGAACAGGACCGAGAGAAAGAGCATCTGTGGAAAGAAACATTTTTGGCGCTCGGGAGATGACCTCCTCTTGATGCTTGCCGAAACCGACTTCCGTCCAAATCATCCAAGTAATGAGGACCGTTAGGCAGACTTCAATAAATGCGAAGACGAATTCTGTCCAATCGATCCAATCCCGGTCTTTTTGCGCCATAGGCACACGCTATATCATGGCGTCGCTTTGTCGCAAGGCACGTCTGCGGACGAGTTAGCTACTTCCGTAGCTTCAACTCACGCGGCCCAACCGCCTCGTGAACAGCATGACTAAACCAGAACCTCAGCCCTGCCGCCGATTCAAACACATGAAAATCACCCCGGCATTCCTGAAACATCTTCCAAGGTGCCCAGCGTGCAAGGCCGTGATCGCGCATCTCAACCGCGAGTCGGACATTCTGGTCTGGATGCACGAGGATTCAGGGGAGATAGAGTGCTTCGCCACGTCTGGTGGGCGAACGGGGCTTCCCTGGGTCTCGGAAATCCCAAATCCCGAACGGACCAAAAGGCTGCGGTCTATTCAACGTTACGGCGCGGTAGCTTTTTTGTATGACATCGACTAGTTCCATCCTCCCGATACTGACATTGCTTGGTCTCATCATTCCGCCATTGCGGACGAACGCCACAGCGCCAGCGAGCAAATCAGCCATTTGAACCAAGTTGCATTGCTTGTCGTCAACGGTCTTCAAGACGCTATGCTGGAATTTGTATTTGTCGATGCTCTTGTCTTCGGGCTTGAACTGCTCCAGATACCTGCCTTCAATAGCTCTCCCCAAAGACGCGCTTCCATGCCTCTCGTCGCTAGAGTAGTGGTCTATCGTGATGTCGAAGGGATAGCCCCGCTGAGGCAGCATGATGCCGTCAGCCAAATGCACGGTGTAGAACTTCAAGTATCCAATGAGCTTGCTAGTTGAGCCTATGGCTTTGTTTTTCAGCGGATATTTCTTGGTGTCCACGACCAAACATTTGAACCGCAGACCACCACCAATGCTTTCGCTGCTTTGGGCGCTTTTCACGTTCTTAATTTGTGACGCCAAATATTCAATACACGCTTTGTAGCCCTTGAGTTTGAGGCTAGGCTTCGGCACGTCCTGCCATTTGATTACGCTGATGCCGTGGTCCCGTTTGATCTGCGCTAAGTCCGCTTCAAACTTCGCTATCTGGTTTTTGCAATCCTCGGTCTTCCACCAGAAATATAGTGCGCCCAGCACGAAGAAGTGTTCGTTTTGAGAGGACTCATCGCAGAAGATCGCGCTTGTGAAGGGCTTATTCCATCGGGGCTTCGATATGTCGAACAGAGTTGACATGAGCCTATCGTACATCTCAGCAAGTCATTACAACTGTACACAGGATTGTCGAGTTACGGGCGAGTATAAATGGATTTATACTTCGCAGTTTGTCTCGCCCACTGCTCCCGCAACCACTCCGTCCTCGCGTTCTCGGGAACGGGCTGTTTCGGTGTAATGCTTGTGACTTCTATAAACGGAAGCGCTGAAGGTAAAAATGATTTGCACAAATCAATCAGGAACGCGAACAGTTCGAAAGTTTCGTGACACACCGGACAAGTGAGTTTTAATTTGCTCTGATCGCACAAATAATCCGGCAATGGATTAGGCCACTTTACTTCAAACTGAGTACAGCACTCTGGACAGATGAATAGGTCGATGCGGTTTTGTTCCACGGTGGCTCCTAACTAAGATGATTTACAACCACGTGCGGGAATCGCGACTCGCCATCAGACATAGGAACTAGGTCTGCGGCGAGAACTGAAAATGAGATCGTGCAGCCTGGACAATCTAGCCAGATCACCCGATGCAACGGAATGTGCAGAACATATTCCGGCCACATCAAGCAGCAGATTTGTTTACACCGTGGGCACTGGCAGGTTTGAGCGGACAAAGTTTCAGAACTTCCCACACGAATGCGGGAGCGTAGTACGGTCAAAGCTGGTTTCATAAATCCTCAAGGTAGGGAACGGAGGATTCGCGGAGTCCTAAGAGAAAACATTCTACTACGATTTCATTTCTGGGACTCGGCTAATCATTTGACGTTAATTGCCACAATGATAGACTCCGTTCACTCTAGTTTCCCGCGAGGTTTCATGAGCGACTTTGAAATGCTTCCCGCTTCTCCCCCTCCTAATGACGACTACCGAAAACGTGAAATGGATTTGCGTGAGAGAGAGATTGTGGTACGTGAACGTGAGATAGCGGCACGTGAACGTGAGATAGCAGCAAAAGAGGCAGAAATCAACAGGTCTCTGTGGCTCAATCCACTTGTGATTGGATTATTGGTGGCGGTCATAGGACTCGCTGGGAGCATTGTCGTGACATGGATGAATAATCAAAATTCACAGCGACTGGAGCGATCCCGAGTGGAGTCGATTTTGGTCACTGGTGCAATAAGCACTTACCAAGGGGACGCCTGTAAGAATCTGCTTTCTCTACTGGATCTCAAGCTTCTCGAAGACACGAACCCTGCTGTTCAGGTTTGCAAAAGTCGGAGCAACTTCGTCAACGCCCCGATTCCCACGATTCCTCCACACGTTCAGGAGGGTGCTCCTATCGGCACAACATATCAGTCCGTGTATAAGAAAGACGACTTGGATTGCGTCAACGAAACGGTCAAGGTCTCCGCAACAAAGTGGGAGGAGCGAACTGCTTCATCAGATAGTCCTGCGGGCTGTAAGGTTGGTGCTGTCATTTTCCCGTATGCCGAGCGAGAGTCGAACGACCCTCAATATTTTTTGCTGTATGACGAAGGTCGGGGTCTACTTGCACGCCTTCCCAATGAAGCGGTCGGCCAAACAGGCCCGAGCGACTGGCGGCTGGTGTCAAATCAAACATGGAATGCGGGACGTTCGGTCACTAGGGTAAAATGATCCAAGCGCGTTCATTCACTTCTCTGAAACCACAACCTAACGCTTATCCCGTAACTGCGTAAAGAGCTTCACAGTGACGGGTCGCTGTTGGCACTTGTCCTGTAACCGCTTGGATCAGGAGTCAGAAAGTAGTTTATTTAGAATCGCGGCTGCTCGCTTGCCGAACTAAGCTGACGGGCTTGGGGATGGCGCTTCTTCCTAGTATAGTGCCCCATGTTGTGGGACTTCCGATCAAACATTACGCCTCGTTGGTTGGCTTGATCCTTGTCGGCACGCTCGCGATGTTTTTCTGTTTCCTTCCCGACCTTATAAAGGAAAATCATTTGACGCTCAGAGAAGGGACATGGATTGCGCTCTTTCTTACACTCGGCTCGTTCGGGTGTTTTTGGATTGAAAAACAGGAAACGGCCAAGGAAGAACGCGAACGTGAGATGGGAGTCTTGCACGTATTCTCTTCGCAAATTCGGATTGGTCCGTCAAATCTCTAGCAACGTCTATCAGTTCATCCCTGCCGCGATTGATCTCATCCAAACATTGCTGGCGGCAGGCTGCACCGTTTCTTTCGCCTTTAAAACTCCCTGCATTGCGATGAATGCGAACAGCGCCCTCAAAGGTGTTGCTGAAGTTATCGAAAGCGGCCTCATAAAAATTATCGGGGCACTGCCATTGAGTTTCCGTCAAAGGCATTTTGCGGAGTTCTTCAACGGTCGGTTTGCGCTTTATCGGCTTTCGTGTTGTGGGCTTTCGCTTCACTTCCGAAGAATAATTCGTGCGGCTGTTGGCGCACAAGCGGCGTCATCTCACGGCAAGGCTGGAGCCGCCGACTGATCTTGCACTTTGGAGAAAACCTCCACCAATCCGTAAGCCTGCCCGCACCCAGCGGAACACGTCTGCGACTTCCCGTCTATCTCCACGACTTGCCCGGTTTTGTCGTACAGATAAACGTGTTTGTCATAGTGGCAGTCCTTGTCGCCAAGGGGCGCATCGCTGAAAGCACAGCCATGTGGCCTCGGCGGTGCGCTTACGCGCTCCTCCGGGAATGCTGTATCTGAGAGATAGTTGCTCGCTTTCGGACATGGAGAAAAAATAGTAAATGCCGAACCCAATTGCGGCGAGAACGACCAAAGCTAGACATCCGATGTTATCCGCAGCCTGTGCTGTCAGCGGAGGCTGAGAAGCTCGTGAATGCAGAACGGTTTTTTGGTCCCAATCCTTAGCGCCACAGTGGTCGCAAGGGTCTATCGTTAGGCAGTTTGAGGACTTTTTACAGTTGTTGCAGACAGGCACGGGTGTTTCCTTACTACTTCTTTTGTTTTCGATTCAGGAAGGTCAGAACTCCCCGCAGAGATCGGAACGCGGCCTTCGGCATAAAATGGCTGAGCTGCAAATCGCGCGTTTTCAGACATAGCTTACAAATTCCCATCGGTATTCCCTGGCATAACTCCGGTCCCGAACTTTTCTCATCCATTACGCCTTTTTGGCATAAGGGGTATCATAGATGCAATGTGGGGATATATTCCAACTCTGGTAACTGTTTTTCTTGCCGGGCTTCAGCTCGCCAAGGACTGGGGAGCACACCAGGCGACGTGGCGTAGGATTACCGTACTAGTGCTCATCATTCTTTTAGGGATAGGTGGTGCGGTCAACACCTTTTACGCAAACAAAAGAGCCCTCAATCTGAACACGACCAATCAAGCGGTGATTGCCTCGTTGCAGCGAGCGGTCGAGACTGCGAACAGGAACCAAGCCGATAACACCAAGCAATACGTCGAGTCATACGGTGCGCTGTCGCAAAAATTGAGCGATCTCCAAAGTCAGTTAAAGACCGCCGGGCTTTCAAAAGAGGCGGCCAGTTTGAGGACGGAGCTCGAATCCACACGTAAGGCGCTGGAGCCCCCGACAGCCGAGCTCGAAGCATCCTTGGGAACCGTCACGGACAAATTGGAAAATCTTGAAGTCAAAGAGATACCTGTCACGAGCAGTCTCGACGGCACGCTCTCATTCACAATTACCGTAGCTAACAAATCTAAAGTGCAAGCAAACAACGGTTCTGTTTTCGTGCGAATATGTGAGCAGTGTACGTTTGCCGAGGAGCCCGCGCGATTTATCAAGCCTGTGGGAGCACCTATCTATGATAGGGAGATGCCGTTTCAAGTCGTTAATGTTGGTACGGGACTCGCAATACCTCTAAAAATCAAACCACCCGTAGCATTCTCGCGTCGAATCGAGATCGCAGTCACTCTTAGATGCAACAACTGTCTCGTTGGACCGGCTCAGAACTTATATATCGATTACTAAAAGACGGTCGCTCGAATAGATTGTGGTTCCGTCATCTTCAAGGCGGTAGAAGTCTGTCCAACTCTGAAAAATCTGTGAACTATTTTCCGACCTGCTTGAAACGAGCGTTGATCTCGGTCCTGAGGTTTTGACGCGCTCTTTTTTCCCACGCGGCCTTCCTTCCACCACCCCCACCACTGTACGGCAAGGTCTTTACTTCTTTGTGACTTGAGCAGTATTCTATGCGCTCCTGGAGCCTAGAAAAATGCCGACAGGACGACTGATTCTCAAAGCTCTCCTAATCGTCGCAGTCGCCGCAGGGACTACGATGTTAGTGTCTATTGTTGGGACTAGTTTCAATGTTACTGGGGAGAATTTAGGAAGGATTTCACTTTCTGTGATTGCGGTGGGCGCTGTGGTCGCGTTTGTAATTGCGCAGACCCGCACTGTTGCGTCAGAATCACTTCAATTGAAAAGGATTGAGGCAATCGAGGTAAAGGCCGAAAAGGAACCCGAGAAAACAAAATTCGCTTGGGACCTCGCGCGAGTAAAACTCGAAGCTTACTTCGACAGAAACCTCTCCCAAGTGAGAATGATTTTCTTCGTCGCTGTTTTTGTGATGATAGTCGGTTTCGGATTCATTCTCTGGGGCGTCGGCCACGGTGTCTCGAACCCTGACTCTATCAAGACCTCTTATCTCGCAGCCATTTCGGGAATCATCACTGAATTTATTGGCGTCACCTTCATGGTCATTTATCGCTCCACGATGGCCCAAGCGAATCAGTTCATGGAAGTATTAGAACGGATTAACACGGTCGGCATGGCGGTGCAAATCCTGGATGCGATTCCCGAACAAGAAACTCAATTGAAGAACACTACGAGAGCCGAAATTGTCTCGCTGCTTTTGTCCGTCAATGCGCGGGTGAAAACCGCCAGCGCGAAAACCCGCGAACCAAAAACTCAGACCGCCCGGAACCCATAGTCCGTACCAGCCCCGCCGCCAAAGCTTCCACTACCCGGTCGCCCGTGTCACCTACGCCGTTATATCAATCTCGTGTTAACATCGCGCCGCGTATGCCACAAAATCCAGACTGGTTCACAAGGCCCGAGTCGTTGTTCAGAACAATCCTGTGGCTGCTCGGACCATTTTTCACGTGGTTCGTCGGCAAAGCGATATTGCGGCGCTATGAAGCGTGGCAAGCAGCACTGTCCGAATCAAAGGCGCGCACTAGGGTGGATTGATTGCCATGCTCTTCTGCTCTTGGAGGAAGTGTAGCATCCTAGTGCATTACCCGCGACACAACACGCCAGAACTCAATCGCAGCGAGCACGATCAACATCATCATCGCGATCAAGACATGGAATTCGAGCAGGAGACGGCGCAGATCAGAAAGAATAACCACGGAATTACGGAGGAATTGTTTCCAACGGCGCATAAGCGCAAACCTCGCCCGCAGATTGGCTCGCTCGTCCTCTCCTAACAAGCAAGCGCGGGTCTGATTTGGCGCTTCAAAACTACATCTACGTCGATCACAATCGCGCCGGGAGAGTAATGGCTGACGCGACAGGTTCCTGTTGAGAGTGCTGTGAATAGTTGTTTAGGTGTATCCGAGCGTTGCTGACTATTAGACTCAGTCGACTGTTACCGCTCGAAGTATCAAACAACATCGGAAGTATATCACACGAAAAATATCGATGAAAGAACGCGTGGAAGGGGCGTTGGCGGGACGGGAGGGTCCTTCAGGGTACCATTAGCGATCTGCGATGCCGGGCATACGGGTGCAGGGCGTAACCGCCTAAACACTACTTTTTCTCGTTAAGCTGGGCCCGTATCCGCTTTCGTTCGACCATTGCTGCAAGGGGTACATCCTGCGGTGACGCCAGATCAAACACATGCCCTGTATATCTTCGCCGGGATTGTGGCCTTCGCTTTCCTGTTTCGACGCCGGGAAGCAATCGCCCACGCAGTACGCGGAACTCTGATAGCGTTTGCTTGCGCAGTCGCGGCGTTCTTTGAATTTGAGAATAGAAAGGACACAATGAAGTCAATCGCTAGACTCGCGGTGTTATTTGCGGTGTGCACGCTTGCTGGATTCGGACAAAATACGAAGCGAATTTTTCTGTCTGCCAAATCCAATATCACAACCGCCGAGGTCGCGGAGGGCTTTTCAAAGTACTGTCCCAATGTAGTTCTGACGCAAAACGAAGCGAAGGCGGACTATGTGCTTGAGGCAGCCGAGACGGTGAGCGCTGACGAGGGAACGACCTACAAGCATTGGCATTTCACTCTGATGAATGCAGATGGAGATGTGCTCATGACTACGCATCCTGAAGCACATTTTGCTCACAAGTTTAAACATCACTTTGAGGCCGTCTGCAAGTTCGTTAACAAATAGCAGGAAGTGAATTGATCTCACGCGTTCGGATTTACTCCGCGTTGAACCGCAGTTGGCCGGGCCGACAAGCTTCCTGCAAGATTCAAAGATCGTTGACACAAAATACATTAAACCAGATGTTAGATTGAACTATGTCGAAACCACAATCTGGTGCGGCTCAACTCGCTGAAGTAAAGCGCGTGCTAGCGAATGGCGGGTTTGTCCGGTTCATTTGGCGTTCGTGCCATACCGTCCTGATCTCCGCCAATGGCAAGCGCCTGACGACCTTGGACGGGCGCACCTACCAGGGCTTCCTCAAGACAGTTGCTCCAACTCTGCAAGAAACCAAGACAGGCTCAATTGAAACCCAAGATTTGGTAATTGAGTGGAGACTCGATCCTCTTGGGTCGTGAAATCTACGGCGCAGAATGGCGCAGCGTGGCGGGAAGTAGCGCAGGCGGTATCTGGAGCGGTATCGCGGGAGGTGTCGCCTGTCATACGCTTGTACGTCAACTTGATATAAGCGCAAGTTTGCGGAGATCGGCGGGGTGTGGCGGAATGAGGCGACTTGCGGCAATCGGCGCAGAACGGCGCGACGTGGCTATCGCCAAAAACAAAAAGCCCCCGAAGCTTCGCGCTCCGAGGGCTACCTTCGCCAATTTTATGCTTTTAACTATTTATTGTCCGAAGGCTTATCCGTAGGCCACGGCTTGAAAGCAAATATCCAAAACGCAATTACGTTCAGTGCCGGAAAAATGACAAACAGGCTCCAAAGCGGGTGATGACCGGTGCGACGGAGAAGCTTCACAATTGGAACGACAATAACAAAGATACAAACCAACATAACAATCAGAAAGAAGTGCTGGATGTTGATAGCTTGCATCATTTTCATTCCTTATCCTTTCGTTTTTTGTCAATCATCATGCTGTAGAGATTTATATACGAGGAGCGCAGCCGAGGCGATATACAATTCGCTCAAAAAGATATACACCCTGTTATACGCCTCGGTCGAACCGTGCCACCTTATTTCTTTGCATCCCGCAGACGGAGTCGCTTCGTAAAATCTCTAACTTGGGCTGGTGAAGCCTTTCTGAGATCTGCACTCGTTGTACCATCGAGCGGCAACTGATCTCGCTTTGCCACGAAGTTCGATTCAATGTGACCTGTTGCGGCGGGCGCAGAGGTATCGCGCGATTGGGCGTGGCTGTCCTTCCCGCGACGTTCCTTAAAACCAGTTTCCCGCACAACAGTCTCACTGCTCCCCAAACCGTATTTTCCCTGACGCTGTGCTGCTCGCTCGCCTTGTCTGCGCTGTATTTCAGCCGCGCGGCGTTCCTCTCGGTCACGTTCTGCGGCATCTTCTTCCGCTGCCAGTTTTGCTGCCAAAGCCAGATTGACGTCGGCTTGGGTAGGTGGCGTAGGCTGTGGCGTTGGGGTGGCGTTTGGGTCGGCTAGCCACTGCAACTGTCCTGTGGCGTTCAATGCTCGGGCAGCGGCCATAAGATTGCCAAGGGTGAAATGCCCCTGAGCATTCTTATCCAGCCAGTCTTTGATGAGCACTGCGTTGGTATCTGTGCGGGCGAACCTCGGGTCGATTTGGTTTTCGAATTCCGTTATTGCTGCGATCTTCTGTTCTTGAGTTTGCATTTCATTTCTCCTGGCTTGCGCCTTAGACCTTTCCTCTAATTACCGAGCCCACTTCTACGCGCGGCTTTACTCCCAACCGCTCGTCTACCAAACGTTCGCCATACGTGCGATTGAGCGCGCGGATCTGCTCTGGACTCATTTTCTTGATGACGGATGGGGTGACGTCAGCGGGGATCTGCTTCGTGCTCATGTCTGGAATGGGCGTGTTAGCTTTCTTCACGAACTTGTGCAATTGTTCCTTACTGAGCGGGCTAAGTTCTCTCCGCGCGATCACTTCGGATAATTCTTGCTCAAGCTGCGGCACGGTCCACAGAGGGTACTTTTGGGAAAGAAGGTCATACGTTTGCGGACTGGAATGTTCTTTTTGTAGCCCCAGCAACTCGCGGATGAGGATTCCTTTGCGCTGCTTCCTGGCTTCTTCGGCTTCCTGCGCGTCACGTAGCTGCTTCTGCTCGACCCATTCATCCGGCATCGCGCTAAAGTGACCAGCCGCCTCATGATAGGCAAGGGATTCCAGCAGACCTTGCGTGTCGACATCATCTCCGTGCCAGTACCCATCGTTGTCGAGCATGAACCCTTTTATAGCGAGCGAATTATAGGCCGGGTATGCAGTGACAAAAACCTGCCATGCGGCTTCGGCTTGTTGCTGCCACTTCATAGCGGCTTGCTCCTTTCTGTATTTATCAATCGTTAGCATTTTCTTTTTCCTCGTTTCCTTCGGTCTCGGTCGTTAAGTCTTTGTCAGATAAATAAGCCTCGGCGGGTTTCTTTGAAATGTGCCACAAGCTCATGTACTTCCCTGCTGTGTCGTAATCATGCTCGACCCCAGGCACGGTGCTTAGAAACAGGTGCACCAGTCGGGAATCTACTTCGCCGTTCATGGCTTCGATAATTTCCGGCGTCCTCATCCAGCGGTCTTTGTGTTCGCGTAAGATGTTTTATCAGACGCTTTGTTATTTCTCGTTCGTTAATGCGTTTCACAAAGGTCATAAATCGCTGCCTTCGATATCCTCGATTTTGAGACTTTGCGAACTGCCTGTCGTGGTTGGTAGACGGCGGTATTTCGACACGAGCGTGCCGCAAGGCGTGCGGTATGCGCCGAGAGACTCCAATAACTGACAAGCACGGCTGAGGAGTCGGTCTGGATCGTTTTCAAACAGAATGCTGCACGCCGCTGTTAGGAATTCTTGCGTCGGCAGATGTGCGATATTTGGGAACAGTTCTGCTAGTCGCATCAGGAACGCGGTTTCAGGATCTCGGACTGGCGTTGCATCCAGTTCGGCAATTAATTGCAAGTAGGATGTCGGATTAAAGTCATCTATTCTGTACACCCCATCTCGCCACTCGCCTTTGCCTTGTCTGCCGTTACGTCTTGGCGCGTCAATCTCACCACTAGCGACCATCTCGGCGATAGTTGCAGCTTCTTCGGCTTTAAGCTCTCGCTTGATGCGGGCAGCTTCTCTTTTAAGTTCGAACTCGGCGATTTGGTCGCTCGTATATTCGGTTTTCATGATTCCTCCGTTACCTATTTCGTTCACATATACTCGGTGTCGATAAATTTGACGCCAATTTCTTCTAGTGCCTTACGGGCGATCACCCAGCACGCTTCCCACAACTCAGCTTCGGTCTTGATGCCGTCAGGAAGCACGGGAGAGAAATATCCGCCAGTAACAGACAGCGATGCGTAGTAGTCCCAGGGCTGTTGAGAATCATCAACGTGAATTGACTTTCGACAGCGGTCGCAACGAACGCCGATGATGCCGCGAGTCTTCACGTGACCAAACTTTTTCATGGGCCCTCCTGATACCATTTGTGATATCTTGAATCGTTGTATAACAGTTGGTTATACTGACTACTGACGGGTACCTGGTTGGGGTCCCGTGCGGGGGCCTGGATGGGCACCTGCACCCATACGGGTGGGGGCACCCCTATGAATGGCGTATGGCTGGATGCTACGCCCCTGGCGTGTGCACCCCCGTCGTTGTTAGGTCTCAAATAACGAGAGCACGGACGATGTTGCCAGGCACGGACGATGTTGCCAGGCACGGCCTGCGGAGCCTCACCCCGTCGCGGGGGCGACCGCCCTCTCCACCCTACCCGGGGGGTGGTAAAAGAAATCCTTCTCCTCCTGCTGAAAAAGTTTTCGGCGCTCGGCCAAAACCACGCTCCATCCTGTTTTCAGGGAGAGCCTAATGCTCGGGCCGCATCTGGTGATTTATTGCACTTGGTTTTCTTGCAGGGAGGTGGGTAATTGCTTGCCTGAAGACGCTCCGTTACTTACTAATGCCTTCGTCGATGAATCGTCGGATTAGTTCAGCCTGCTTCATACCAGTCTTTTTCGCGATCTTCGCCAATGCCTTCACTTGCGAATCGGTCAGCCAAACGGTTGTTCGTTTCATACGCCCTCCGACAGCAAGGATGGCTCAACGCCATACGTTCGTCAAGGCTAAAGACCTGCGACTCTGTACTCCTCGTCCGTCAATTTAACTGTGGACAAGTCGTCTTTCGGTTCTGAAAGGTATGCTCGTGCTTTTGCAACCCACACCAAGTCTTCAATCACCGCTAAGTTTACGTTGCAGCGGTAGCACAACAACCCACGGGCCTCGTTCGTATCATGGCTGTGATCTACTGCGAGTCGTTTAATCTTTCCATTGTGGGTCGAAGTCTCTGGTTGGCCGCAGATAGCGCACGCGCCGCGTTGCTTCTTTAAGCGTTTGAGATACCACAAGATTGTTACGCCGTACTTCGCGATTTGCTGACGCAGACTCTTGAATGGATTCTCTGCTCGCCATTGCGCTTGACTATGCGTGGCGCAACGTCCTCGTTGTTTAGCTGGCAGTGTGCAACCCTCAGACTGACAAACCAGCCCCACCTGACTCGAACCCATTTCTCCTCTCTTTGCGCCTAACGCAATAAGTCGTTTGTTTTCTTTGCGTGAAGAAACCCTTTGTTTTCAATGCTAATTAAGTCGTTTGTTTTCTTTACATGTATGGCGTCTCGCCACATGCTAAGTCCTTTGTTTCCGCCACAATGGTGCTTTTTCTATTTCTGTGGTAACTTTCCTCTTGACAACGTATGGCGTATAGGCATATATTGTTCTTGGCGAGGATGACATGGAATACTTACAAAAAGCCGAAATCAATGCCCTTCTGAAAGTCAGCCACGAATATGGCAACCGCGAGGCTCATCTTGCGCTGCTCGTCATGTACGCCACTGGTACACGCGTCAGCCAGGCTCTGAGCCTAAAGGGCGTCGATATCATCCCGGACCCTGTTACAGGCGGCTACAAGATTCGAATCCCGAAGGCAAAGCGCGGCAAAACCCGCAGCTTCCGCGTTCTGGTCTCGCCTGATCCCGCGCTCGATATGCGCGACCTCGTTGACCTAGCGAAGCTGCGCAGGACCAACAAATTATTTGGTGGACTGACCCGCAACTACCTACACAAACTGATTAAGAAGTTCGCGAAGACCGCTGGACTTCACGAGGGGATGGTTCACTGCCACAACGTACGCCACTCAACCGCTATGCGCATCATGGAGAAGACCGGACGCATCGGCGCGGTTTCCGGCTACCTCTGCCACACTGACCCCTCTGCCGCTTATACCTACGTTCAGGAGAACGACGGCCAGTTTGCTGATGAGGCTATGTCAGCGGTCTTCGCGGCTCCGGCTGCCTGACCGACCGGCCTCTAGCCTAATCCACGTACTACCCAGTTCCGGCATAATATCGCATGCTATGTCACAGCCTGACATACTCTGTCATATTATGTTCTGGCTTACCCATATCTAAAATAAGCCTCTAACCATATCCTGCCCTGTTAGCATAACTTTAAAGACAATCAAGACGCCGCGTTAAGACTCATTCCTTGCCATCCAGGAGTCGATTTGCGAGGCTTTCTGGCTCGAAGTGTGGATCGGCAGGCTCGGCAACGGTGTCCCGTCGTTGTAACGTAGTTTGAGGTTAGTTTGACAGCGTATAAGTATAATATTTACCACACTATATGATATTTGGTAGATAATTTTGAGAATTCCGCTTTACAAACGACAAAGCGCGATCTGCCTGGCACAAACCATCGTGCAGCATATCCCATATCCTACAGTATGAGGTTGGTCAACTCGCTCAACGGTGTGATCTCGGTGGCTCGTGCTTTAGCCTCTGCGGCTTCTCGGGCGAGCTTCTGCGCGGCGCGCGTCTTCCTGCTGCGCTCGGTGCTCGTCATCGAGGGCGGCAACCCTTTCGCGGCACGTGTAGCATCCAAATCCTTCCGATGCTGGATACGGGCTACCGTTGCCGCTGCTTCCGAAGCTTGATCGGCAATCTTCTGCGCGGCTTCGCGTTCGAGTTTCCGCTTGGTACGGAAGCGTCTTGACCTCTCGTTGATTGTGTAGTCGTGGTGGTTATTCATTGGCGTTCCTATGCTCGGCTGATCCATTCGCGGATCGCCTGCCTGATTGCCTCGTTGACAGTGAGATCCTTGACGGTTGCGGTCGACACCAACTCGGCGCGCAATTTGTCATCAAGCGGCACTCTCAGTCGGTTCGTGTACTTCTTTGGTTTAGTATTCATGACTGCCCCCCTGATGCTTTCATCTGCTGTCAAAAGGCATAAAATTTCATCAAAAAATCACTCAAAAAACACTCAAAAATAAAGTCCATTTGACAGCAGGTGCATCCCTTGTGTTTTGTAGGTGGTAACCCCTAATTTACAGTCATCTGCTTCTTAGAGTGTAGAGAGAGAGTTTTTTTAATAATCTACACTATAGAAGCAGATGGAGGTTTTTGGACCTTAAAGGACAACGATATTCACGATCTTCGAGCCTATCTTGACATCCTGCGGGAGAGGCAACCACGTCTCATCCTCTGTCGGCTTAGGCAGATACTTCTCGTATGTCTGCCCGTTCTTGCCTATCGTAAGAACCTCAACCATGTAGTCCTTCGCCCAAGCGTTCCAGGCATTCTTAAAGACGTGCAGCTCGTTATCCCGAAAGGCGTTCGTATCCGTCTGAAAGTCCCGAAGCGACAGTGCCATCTGCTTCGGAGTAGCGCCTTTGTTCAGTGCGTCGCGCATATCCTTAACGATCCCCTTCAGCAATCGCAGATAGTGACCGATTCGGTCTGGAATCTCACCTGTGAAGTGCTTCTGGCGAATCACCAACTGGCGTGTGAAGATCCGAATAGCGGCATCCAAATCCTCAATCTGTGCGGTCATTCGACCTTCGCTCCAGGCCGTCAGGTACATATCCAACATGAGATAAGCCTTGAAGCGCACCTTCGTGCGGAGCGCCGCTGGCTGACTCGCCCAAAACGCCTGTACTTTCGCCTTCGTCTCTGGAGTCATCACCATCTCGCCTGTAAAGGACATCTTCTCCAATGCAGTCCAGATTGCGCCTATCCGTTCGGATGAAATGTTAGGCAGATCGTCAGCCTCAACCGGATTGCTGAACTCAGGATAGAAGCGATCCCACAATCCCAACTTCGTGCGGCCAGCGAAAGCGGACATGAAAACTTCGCCGTCCTGCCCACACATGTACAGTGATAAATGTGCATTCGTATGAGTTTGCGCAGCCTTCTCTTTGCCCTTCTTGGATTTCACGCGACTGAACGTCGTCGAGTTTGCGAACTCAATAATCCCATCGAGGATTTCAGGGTTTTTCTTATCTCCAGCCTTGTGCCCGAGTGATGTCACCTCATCGATGTACAAAATCATCGGGTCATCTTTCGGATCGTCGAAGAAGGCATCCCGCAGACCAGCACCAGAATCGACGCTTGCGAACAACTTAACGCTCGTTTTCGTACGAGCAGGGCTCACTAGGATTTGTTCAGCCGTTCGACGCCACGCCAGCCCCTTGCTAGTCCCCGTCAAGCCGATAGGCGTGCCGTAGTATGATGAATCGCCGTCCACTCCTTCAAACTTCATCTTTGTTGACAGCCGCGCACCGACATAAACCTTCGCGGCGAGGAATGCGAACTGACGCGGAATCGTAGTTCCTTCCGTGGCAGCATCAACAACCTGACGGAAGAACCCCGTAATAACACTGTCGTCAAATTCTGGAATCTCCGTTTGGTTATTGATCTCGTTGGATTGCAGTTGCGGCGGTTGAGTTTGAAGCTGAACATCAGCCTGCTTTACCGCCTCGACTGCTTCAGCGACCGTCTTCGCCCGTGGAAAGAACTTATCTGGGTCTAATCCCTGTTCCTTGCAGATCGCGCGTCCGCAGTCATACATCGTCGCGTACTCAATCTTGCCGCCATCTTCGCCAGCATCGAATGCCCTGACCGCAGAGACAAGATCGCCAGTAAACTCGCAACCGAAGCAATGAACGAGTGAATCACCCTCATTAGTGTTGAACTCGCCGAACATCAGGTTCGCGTACGGAATATCAACGCCACGCGGTTGGTGACCGGGCATCGGACAGAATATTGATGCGTCGTCGGTAATCGTCAAGCCGTGAAAACGCGCGTCAACCATCTTGTTCATGCGATCTTCCAGCGGTTTCCAGCCCACTGCATCAAACAAGGACTTGAACGCTGGATCTGGCGGAGCTTCGACGAAGATAGTTCGTCCATCGACAACCTGTGGGACAAGGCGCTTATGCTTGCGAAGCTTCTGCACTTCGGCGACTTCCAAACCCGACAGCAACACATACAACTGGTCAACTTGCTCCGCCGACAAGGTTGCGACTTCGTTGCTAGCACCAGTCAATTTGTTGCCCGTCAGAGTGAAGTACAAGCCATCCTGAAAGACTTCGACCTTCTGAGCTTTGCCTTTATATCCAGGCTCCAAATACATCGTGAACTTCCGCTGAGCGTATTTCGACGAGTCGCCACGGAACCAAACACGTAATCCAAGATTAGGAGTCCACTCAACGTAAGTCGAAATGCTATTGGTCTTGAAGAAGTCCAGAATCGCGCGAGCCTTCGCAGTAATTCCTGTATCCGTGCGGCAGCCGTCGATATCGATTCCCGTCAGATTAGCTGTGCGAGCCCCATCTGTGACGAAACCGAGATTCGCATAACCGCGACCAGCCTGAACGTTTGCAATGGCAGTCGCATAGTCGACCTGAGTCGTCGGATCACTGGACTTTGCATTCTCAAACGTGCCCGACTTGATCGGTGCTTTATCCTCCGCCGACTTGTATGTTACCCACGCGGAGATCTGCTTGAAGATCGCAGGAACCGCCGGAAGCGGATCGAACTTCGCATCCAGTTCTGGTTTAACACTTGCGGCGCTGCTGGCGGCGTCTCCACTCAGACCAGGCATAGCCGCATCAATCGCCAACGCAGCATCTGCACGTACGGTCGCAGCTTTATCGACGTAGATGGGATTGTGCCCCATCGAAATTGCCATTTCATTGGCTGCTTGCTGTCGCGGTGTTAAGCTCATGCGGCACCGCCAACCTGCGCTTTCTCAGGCTGACCGCTCAACGCAGCACTAGCCGCAAACATTGTCTTGTCGGGAATGATAGGGAGAACCTCAACATCTAACGCAAGCAATCCTCTATCATTCGAACCTTGGTTGAAGAGAACCTTTGCGCCTGTAACGGGGGTGCCTTCAAGAACGTTCGCAATGTGCAGAAACCATTTGACGAGTCTTCCATCCCGGTTTTCAGCAATAAAGCCATAATTCTTTAATTCAAACCAGACGGAAATTCGTCCGGGAGTCTTCGTTGACATGTATTATTCCATTACATTCACAGGGCCGTCTCTGACGGGTCACCTTGCATCACCTACTTTCCGCGTAGCAGCCGCTTTGTTTTGGCGTAAAAACCGCTCGATTCTAAACCTGTCACTCCAGTTCCTTCACGTATTCCGCTAGCTTCACACTTCCTTCAGAGTGATTCAAAGGAAATTGTGCTGTTCTAGTGACTTGCCCGCGTATTACCTGCTTAACAAACTAGAAGACGGCGGCGGGTCGTACAAGGGCGTCAGGCGACAACCTGACTGCCGTAATAGAAGTAACCGGCGTACTTCAAACTGGGTTGGCTAATCCAACCAACGGAAAGAGAAGTGAGGAAACAAAAAGAAGACAGATTTGAACAAATCTCTCGGGCAATCTTCATCGTTCACGGCATTGTGGTTGTGGCGATATGGGATTGCTGGGAAGTTTGGCACCTCTTCAAACTCCTGTTCCTTGGGAACTGAACGTGCGAAAGGTTGGGTGGGGCTTACACCCCCGCCCGACCTATAATCTCCCGGATCACGCTGCCCTATCCGCTTTCATCGCGGACTCCAAGCTGGTGACTGCCATCCGCAATAACTTCAAGGCCGTCGCGTCGCCTAAGCGGCCAGCACACATATTGCGTGCCGCCTCAATCGTGAAGATTGTGGCCTCACGCGTTTGAAAATCACAAGTCCCGACAAGAAACGTTGCGTCGTCTTCTTGATCGCGCCACGAAGTGGCGTACTCTTCTGCTTCTGCGTTCAGGTCAAGTTGGTCAATAGGCACGGTGATGTGCCCGAAACCATCCGAAGGTGCTGCTGGCCGGTATCGGGCTTTGCTTGCCATCAGTTTGTAAGCACGGTGAATTTGATCGAATACGTTCATGCTGCCCTCTCTTCCCGCTTCTTCCCTTCCCTGGCTTCGCGTTTCCGCGCCACTTCGATGGCTTTCGCCAACTTAGCAGCCTTCTCCGGCGTCTTCAGTGAGATCGTTACCGGCATCCAAGTATCTTCCTCGAAGTCCATGCTCTTCGCGTTGTTCGGAAGAATCGGCATGTTTAACGCTGCTCCGTCCATTGCGTAGACCATGAAGTTGGTCGGTTCCATGATGATCTGTGGACGGATTAAATTCAGTGCGGCGATGAATTCGTTGCTGACGCCCACCCACAAAATTGCGTGCTCGTAACCAGGCACACCGATAACTTGTTCGCCTACGGCTTCGGCACCGACAAGCTGCGTCAGTTCAACAAACGTCGCAGCAGGTCGATCTTCCAGTATTGCCAGAATCTTCTTTCCCATTTCTTCAACAGTAACCATTGTTTTCCTTATGCTTCTAGAATTTGCCGCAAACGCGCGGCTTTTGTCACATCATGAAAGTGAATCAAGAAAGAGATCTCAGCTGAGGATCGTTCGACAGTCACTCGCACCGAACCATAAGCCTTGCACAACGCTATGAACTGTTGTTCGTCCGATGCCGAAAGACCGGGCTCTGTGGACATTCGAAAGATCATCATTCGCCGCCAGTAATAATTTTTGCCGCATCAGCTAGGCATTTCTCAGCCATTTCCGGGCTATGCTGGTTTATGACGACACCGCAAGTGCACTCGTCCTCATACTTCGAAACGAACAGCTTTCCCCGGTCCTCTAGAATGTTGTCGATCATCGCGTTAATTTTGACGCGAGCTTCGGGATGCCGGTCTCGCAGATCGTGCAGTTCTTCCAGCGCAATTTCCTTTGCCTCTACTCGCGGGTAGAAACCCCATTCGGGGTCCTCTCTCCGCCTTTTAAGTTCAGCCTTCCTGATTTCGCGGTCTAGCGCGTCAAGTGCTTTTTCTTCGCTGTCCATATCATCCTCGCTGTTTATTTTTCGGCCCATGTTCCGTCCGCTGTTAGCACGGCACGATCCGTAGGAATCCATTGCCAATCTTCTCGTTCGGCTGCAACACGTTCGTGTTCAGCACGGATATCGCGAACTTTCTTTTCGTATTTCAACATCGTCTCGGCTTGCGTCAGTTCTTTGCGCAAACGAGCAACATCCTTTGCCCACCATGAAACGTCCATACGACACCTCGAATCCAGATTCCTCGTCGCCGTATCAGGATTGGCCTGGGTTCGAAGGTCGTGCTAACGCATATTCTCAGGCGGTCGAACCACCTGTACTGTAATTTCGCTGCCAACTGGCGGTATGGTCGGGATCGTATAAATGGCATGAGTCTGCGTTCCGTCTTCGAATTCGACGGTGACGCGCTGCTTCTCGATTTTCACGATCTTGCCGCGTCTGAACAAGCTGTCCATCTTTTCCCTTTCGACAATCCAGGTGCTGCGCCCTCAACCATCAGATGGCTCCGAAGAGATTGATCTAATGAGGCGCGACACCTGAATGCGTCGTTTCCCGCTCCGCCCGCGTGACTTGTTGAAGGTCAGACGGGAGGCAAGCCGCGTTTCGAACCGCGAGCATCGAGCTATCAGCCGCGTTGATTACGCGGTTTGATCTTTTGTTTCCAAATCCGTTTCCGCTCCGTGCTCAACCGTGACCTGCAATGTGCCGTTTCGACGTTCGGTCAACCACTGGTGAACTAGTTCGGGATTACTAAGGTCAAGCCGCAGCGGTGCTGCCGTTTTTACTAGGCTGTCAATTTCGCGAAAAAGTTGCCACAACAGAATCGACGTGTGATTCGGCAGTTCTTTTTCTCCGCGAAAACTTTGGAAGAGTCTCGCTGCCGACGCACCTTCGATGTTGTTTAGTTTCGCCAAAGTGGCGAACGCGGTTACAGGCATCCCGCAGCGCACTAAGCCTTCGTCCAGTCGGTCGTCGATCTTGTATCCAGCCATAAGAATCCTTGCAGCCATAATCGTGGTATTTCGTTCAAGCCAATTAAAAATGGCGCACCTAAACGCATGCGCCGTAAACCTAAAATGATGGCGGAGCACTCTCGCTAGAAAGCGCCCCGCTTAAGGATGACTTGGGATTACCGTCCCAGGGCGAGGTCGTCCCTCTACCCAAAGATGTTTTGTCGGGGTCGTAATTAACTAAGTCTTTGATTCCGCTCGATGATTGGCTGGGGTCGTGTTCTTCGGCCTTGACAACGTGTTGTTTACCAGCCTTATCAACGACGACCTTCGAGCCCTTTGGTCGCCCGCGAGGCGTCAAACCTTTCGCCTTCCGATTGTCACAACGCCGACCAACTGCGACGCGGCGAATGCATTTCAAGATATTCTTAAATTGATCGACTGTTAAGCCCATCTGTCCAGACGCTTCGAGCGCGGACAGGCTTACACGATAGTAGAGATATACAGCACGATTCCAACGGCCTGCACGATCACGTTGTTTCTCGTCCGTATCCATGTTCGGGAATTCCCGAAGTAGAAGAGCCTTAAATGCCGCGTCCTCAACCCACTCTGGACGGTGTTTGTCAACGACACGGTCAACAGCAGCGTGCGGAGAGAGAATCTGATGCCCGCCCGTCATAAACGGCTCGCTGCCGTCAAAAGAACCCCCAGGATTATTCTGGTTGCGAAGTTCTCCGAAAGTGTCGTGACTATTGTTTCCCATGGTCATCCTTTCGCTGCGGACCTCGGTAAAGGTTTGCCGCAACGTCGATCCTTCAATGAGGTGGATCGAGACCTGTTTGTCGCCGCACACGAATGCGCGGTCGGGAATGCTTTTGGGAGTAAACAGGAGGGTCGATACACGGCTAGACCTCAGGATTTCTCCCTAGTGTCCAGCCCACATTACTTGGTGGGAATTCGCACGCTCAACTCAACGTGCTCTTAGGCGGCAATCTCTCATCTGTACAGTGGACCAAGTCCAGCGCCAACGTAGACTTTACAGTATCAGACGGTCCTCGTTGAACTGGACGAGGAGCCAATAATAAGTATATCACTAAGCCACTGTTCTTGTCAAGTCCTATTTGGACCCCGACGCGAACAAGGCTGCTCACTCATTAGATGTACCAGGTACCCTCTTCAAAAAGTGTTCAAGAAAATGCGGCCCGCTTACGGGTGGCGACTTTGAGGGCATGATCCTGTCCGAAGGTCCAGTTAACTTAAAATCGATTCTAACTATTACTAACAATTGCTGGCTCACAGTTTCTATTAGTCTTAAATCTGGAGGATCGCTATGAGATTCGGAACCGTTTTTGTTGTCCTGGCAGCGATGAACCCGCTCATTGCCGCTGCACAAAACCCACCAGCGACCCAGTGTCGCTCTCTGGAAGCCGCCGGGAATTTCCTCGGTCCTGATGAGACGATTGTTGACGGAAAGGCATGTAAAACTGTCAAAGTAAGCCAGCAGATGGTTGCAAGTTCGCAGCCCACCCCAGTTGCTGCAACCCCGCGAACGGGGGGATCGGAAGTGGACATTACTAATAGTCGTGTAATCGAGATGACTAAACTCGGTTTGGATGACGACATCATAATTGCGAAAATCAAGAACGGAAAATGCCAGTTTCAGCTGGGTGACGGGGACTTAGTGGATTTGAAGAAGGCGGGCGTTTCTTCAAAGGTTGTGGCCTCGATGCTGGATGCCGGAGCGTTGACCGCTCCGCTGGTGACTGTGGACAAGTTTGAGGTCTCGCTACACACATTGGGACAAGCAAAAGTCGGAGGACGGCTAGGTCACGAGCTGACTGTGGGGATAAAGTCCGTAAAAGAGAAAGCCTATCTCGACGGTCCGCACTCGTCTGTGAGTGTTTCAGGCACCCCGACAATTGAGATAGACCTTCCAAAGGGCGACACCATCGACAATTACGTTCTGGTTGAGCTAGATGGTAAAGGTGATCGCCGAGAATTGGAGGTTGAGTCTCGTGGTGGCATAGTTGGCGGCAAAAACGGCGTCCGCGCCGAGGCCATTCACAAGACTTCGATAACTCCACTAGGCGGCAACAAGTTTCAAATGCAAACGGACTCTCTAAAAAGAGGCGAATACATGATTTACATTATTGGTTCCCCGGACAGAGTGAAGGAAATATACGGAAAGGGATACGACTTTACAGTGAGATAGGCGAGCGAATAACGCCATCAGTGTCACATTGCAAATTACTAGCACGGTCGCGGGGAAAACCAACATCGGCGAGAGCATAATCCAGCTACCACCAGGCACACAAGCAGTCGGATGCACATTGGAGCGTCAGGGAGCGCGATTTTAATAGATTGCGCTCCTTTTTATTTCTTCGGCTTCAGCTCACCCAGCCCGAACAAATTCGATCCAAGCAATCTGCACAATAGTTCTGTATATTTCGCGCATCGTAGGATCACAATCTAATAAAGCGCTCTCACCGTTCTTTTATCCAGATACTCGTTCAACCACTGCAAACGGAATCGTAAGCCGCCGCGAACACGGGCGTAAGTTATCTGTTTGTTACTAATGAGTGTGTGAATCGTTCGGCTGCTCACGCGCAAATATTGGGCCGCTTCAAAAATATTGAGATAAAGACGAGGGGTTTCAAGCACAACAATTGTGCATCTAGGTCGCTTGTCGGCGTCGGTTTTCTTCATTGATCCAATTGCCGCGATGTACAGGGTCGTGTATAGCAAAAATCAAGCGGCCCTGCTATCCCTCCAACTTTCGAAGTATCTTTTCGAGTTGTCGAGCACATAGGGCTCGTCGCCGTAGACTTCGACCGGCAACGAGACGAGAAGTCCCTCGCCTGTGTAAATTGCAAAAAGTTCGTTCATTTATTCTGTAGCGTCGTCTGACGGCTTGGCTTCATCCTGCCGCATTTTGTACGGGATCGTGTATGACGGTGCGTTTGGAGTGACCGGCTGATTCTTTTTCTTTGCGTCTGCGTCCGCAGCCTTATCAGCTTGTTTATCCGCGATTTTGTTCTTTGCGTACTCGTCGAGTCCACTTACAAGTGCGCCTGCTAAACCTGCTGCAATTGCTTTGCCCACTTGACTCATAACTGCTCCTGGCGCAGTGCGCCTTAATTCATCTTTCTTCCGATTCGGGTATCTGACTGCATCCGATGATCTACACCGACGGTTCCCGAATTTCTCCGTCGCTACTGAGATTGGAAAAAGAAAAGGAACTCTCCGCGAGTGCCTCTTTCTTTGATGCGTTGTAATTAAATAGAATAAGCGGCTCCCGTCCAGTCGAGATACCAAACAATCGAGCCACCAGTATCATGAATCTGCAAGAGGTCGAGCGAAAGAGGATTCGTGTTGTTCTGCTGAAAGCATGCGGCAAAACTGCTACCAGAGAATCGCCCGAGCAAGGTACCGCTCGTCCACGACGACGGTGAACTCGTCACGGTGCCTGTATAATCTAATTTCCAAACAACCTGCCCGCCTGTTGCGACAATTTGTATCAAGTCAAGCTGTTGTCCCGCAGCGTTCGTCGGGAAAGCCCCCATGACAGCGTTGCTTTGGTTTCCCTGGTTCTGAAATTTACCTTCAATGATTGTGCCGATGGACGGCCCGGCAGATAAAGATGCATAGCCACAAGCAAAATTAGAGAGCTGAACATTCGATGCAGTGACAAAGGCACCTGCTCCTAAACCAGCTTGACCCGACGCAATAGGGTTGGAATCAACCCCGCTGGTATAAACAGTTCCGTTAAACAAAATATATACAGTTGCGCCAACGACTGCCAACGTCCACACGTCTCCGGGATTGAATGAGACGGGAGAACCTCCGATAGAAAAACCGCCGAAATCATTATCAATTACGCTGACAGCACCCGCACTGACGGTGCTTTCAGAACCATAACCTAAGTTAAACACGTAGCCCGTTTTAACCTGATAGGGACCGTCTCCTGATGCGCCCCCGGTGCCTCTAACAACCAGCCCAGCGATGGATGAATCGGCTATCCCTGGTAGGAAGGTTTCGATTGTGACACTCGCATACTGATTATTGGGAAGCGCGGTTCCCGTGTAGAGTTCAAAAGTAGGCACTCCATCACCGATAAGTACCGGCTCGCACAATTCTGAAACAACCTGAAGACCTGGATACCCCGAATATATGATGCTCCAAGGGGGTGAAGGAAGTGGATTGATGTTGGCATACTGAAAATTGTCCGATGCTAGCTGCGTAAAATATAAAGACACAATTGCTCCTGCGCCGCGCGCGGCAAAACTGTTTTATAAAAAAGAAATTCTTAAGGCTTCGGTCTGTCTTGAAAAGACAATCCGTCCGGGTCTCCAGACATCAACTTTTGTATATCACCACGGTCGGCTTCTGAGATTTCGTGGAATGAGCGGAAATCGCGCTCCATTGCTTTTTGACTCGCGATGGACTCGAATGCTTGGTCGGCCACTCTTTGCGCCTCTTCCAACGTATCTGCACCTCCGAAATATCCCGTGCCATCCTCTTCAATGACTCTGAGACGGTGATAAGCCAGATATTTCCAAGGTGCACAAATCGCGTAGCTCTTCCCGTCGAATGTGATTTTGACAACGGTTTCTGATTTCATTGTTTCTCTATTTAGAAATTCTTGACGAGCTTCTGTCGGGCTTGAAGGGTCTGCACCCAATCGATAGTTTGCGGGCCGAGCCAATTGCCCCTTGTTGTCGAAATTCTGCCTTTGTCCTCATACGAATTCGGCGGAAACATGACGAGTGTTGCTCGCAGTGCCTGACGCGCTTGCGCAGTCGCGACGGGATCGGGACTGCCGTTCTTGCCGAAGATGACCGTTTGATCGACGATGGCATGGGCTTTAGCCTGCGCTGGCTGTTGCTCGGCATAAAATTCAGAACTGAACGGCAACTGAAACGGACCTGGCTGGCAGGCAATAGATAGATTCACGACTCTCTCCTGGTATGCCGCTTATAAAAGAAAAAGAGCGGCTAAACAGCAGCCGCCCCGGTAATCTGAAGTTGTTCTGCACAATCCCAAAGAACTTGATGTATACCGGTATATGTGGTAGCCTACCGGTATGGAAAAGAAGACTGCAAAACTGCTGGCTTTGATCGAACCTAGCCTGATGAAAGCAGCGAAAACAGCTGCGAAGAAAGCCGATATTTCACTGGCAGAAGTCGTACGACAGGCGTTGAAGCGCTATTTGAGGTGAAAGTGACTTTTTACGACACTATCGAAAGCCTGATCGACAATCAGGTTCCAGTCCCGAATCGAAAAGGCGACGGATACGATGCTGCTCGTAAAGAAATTCACGATGCGCTAGCAACACCTGAGGATGTAGAAGCCGTCTGTCATCACGAGGCCGCTCATTGGATTTATGCCGACTTTCTCGGCTTCGAACTCGAATTTAATCCTGATGAGATGTCGCTTATTAAACCCGCGAGACCATGCATCGCGTATTATCCGTCTGTTGAGGAACCGACACGGTACGAAGCAATCGTCTCAGCTATAGCGATACCTGTTATTCAAACAACAAAGTACACTCACCGCGTTGTTGAACTTCTCGCTAGGATGGCTGTTGCTGGCGGGGAAGCAACCAACTATTTCTTCCCGTCTCACAAACGCGGCGACACGGACGATCTCGCTATGTTCAAAACACGATACGACGCCGCCAGATTGAAACTCGGGAATATTCCGATTCCGAACACCTATCTAAAAGAGGCACGAGACTACGTTCAGACAGACCTTCAAAGAGACGAGTTTATTAAGCAGATTCACGAGAAGGCGGAGCAGGTACGACAGGAGTGCTTTCCCCTCGTATCGTATACGATAGTGAGTTTATGAATTCGCTTATGTTGCAATCTTGCGGAGCAGTCTTATCGACCGGAAGTTTCTCCGATCCGTGGTACTTCTCCCAATATTCTCTTAGTGTTTGTTCCATATTTTTCTCCTGGAGATGAGCAATGCTTTTAATTGTTATGTTGTTGGGCGGGCTAGTCGGCGGCTACTTCGTGTACGATCAAACTCGATTCAAAAGTAAAAACCTTTAGGAAAAGGAACACAACGTGCTTTTAATTTTTGTCGGAATCGCTCTCTATTGCTTAGGAAGTCTGATAGCCCCGAAAAAAGACTACTTAAGCAACTCATAAGCACCGCCTACGACACCTGTTCCGATGCCTGTGTACTTTAGAATCTTGCTCAGCATCTGCTGCTTTGAAATGGCGCTCTGACCAGCCTTCTGAGCGTCGTACAAGCCCTGCTTGAGTTTGAAGGCTCCTTCTTTTCCGAAAGCCTGTTCGAGACGAGTTGGCGTGCCTTCCGGGGCATATTTAGACGGCTTGTCCATAGCCTCCACCTGCTTAATGGCGTTGTCCACGTTGATTGATTCTTCGGCTCCGTGCTTCACGTTGCCTTTGACAACATTTTCGTTATTGAAGATCTTCTGCTTGGCATCCTGCATGGCGTAGCGCTGCTGCGTCATAGCCTTCGCTTCGTTGATAGTCTTCGGAGACACGTTGTTTTTCACAGCGTTCGCTTCACCTTCTTGGATGGTGTCCTGAACATTCTTGAGTTTCAGTTCCAGTCTGGCTTCTGTGTCCGGGTCTATGGTTGGGTCGGACAGTTTGTCCTTGAGCACCGACTCATTGTCGTATGCGGTCTTCAAATCCATGCCTGCCGCCTTGTTGACAGCATCGTAGGTAGCTCGCTCCGCCTTCGCTGTGGCGGCAATCGATTTGTCCATAAATGTGCGAATGCCTTGTCCTGGTGCTGTTGCACCTTCGGCTGCGACACCTGCGTCAGTGGCGCTTGCTTGTGCACCCGTGCGAAGAGTCTGTACGGCTCCTGGTTGAGCAATTTTCTCGCCTTGAGCAACCTGCTTCACGACGTTCTTTGTAGCATCTACTGTGCTCTTTGCGGCGTTCTTTACACTAGTAGCGGCGTCTACCACTGCGTCACCGATTGCGACTGGTTCTCCAGCAACGCCCGCAGATGGGGCTTCTCCTGCGCCTGTGCCAGTGACCAGTAGCCCCAAAACATCAAAAAGAGCACGGGCGTTAGCTGCCCCCGGGTCTTTTTTGAATTCGTCCGCTCGCTGTTGGACTTGTTGCGCAACCGCGTCGCGACTCTTCATCGTATCGCTAGCGGCTTTCAAAGAGTCAATGACGCCTGCTCCAGAAGAACGCGCCTTTTCGTATGCCTCATATCCGGCCACGGAATTCTTGATGCCTTCGAATGCCATTCCAGGTGGTGTCGAGGCAGCGATTCCAGCAACTGCTTTACCCGGATGCGAAACAGCATCATGTACAAAGGCAAATGGATTAGGAATGTCATGCTCAGCGAAGGAATTTCCCCCTCGTGCGAGATCGTTCATCACGCTTTCCCCGCTTATATCTTTATGAGCGGTTGCTTCCAAAGGTGCTCCGGGGTACATATTTCCGCTTGGATAGGCTCCAGGAAACATGCTCGGGTTTGGAGTAGCTTGTGAAGCTGGTGCTGCCGTCGAGGCCAGCGGTCTTCCTGGCGTGTTATCAAACGTCACGCCTGGAGGAACACCTGTTGCTGATTGAGACGCGGGCGCAGCGACGGATGCCAACGGTCTACCTGGTGTGTTATCGAAAGTTACGCCTTGAGGAACACCTGTTTGAGCAGTTGCATCTGACGCAGGCGCAGCAGGGGCGGGAGTCGCTGATGTGGCTTGTTGGTCTGTCTGTGGGTCGGCCATATTATTCCTTGGTTGCTATCGCCGCTTCTTCTGGCGTCAATTGCCCGAGCGGTTTTCCTTGAATATCAAACCAATACATATTGCCGTCGCTGCCCTGCTTGGTGCCTGTAGCTGTTGGGAATCGTGCAGGACGTTGTAGATCAGGTGCGTGCGGCTTCGGTGTTTGTGTTTGAGGTGAGCCAGTGCGGCTTGCTCCACCAGCTACGACTCCGCCAGTGTTGTACTTCGATGTATCGATACCAAGTGCTTTCGCCGCGCTCACATTGTCACGGTAGATCAAGTTCGGGAAGTTCGCACCCGTTGCAGTACGATATCCCTCGTTGATGGTGTTGGCACGAATTCCGCCCATGTGACCCATAACCTTTAATGCGGCGTTGATCTGTCCTACTGTCGAGTTTGCATTAATCAATGTTGCCTGTGCCGTCTTTTCATCCGATGACGGAACGTGACCGGCGAGAATCATGTTCTGAAATTCACCGTTGACGACATTGATGGCTTCTTGCAATGCAGTTACTTGCGTACCCCATGTCGCCTTATCCACGGCGTTCAAGACCGTCTTGAAGATTTTCGGATCGCTGTTGTAGAACTGGTTCGCGATTGTGCTTGCCTCATCAGCGTGTCCGATAAAGTTGTTCAGACTCTGCGCCTGCTTAGCTAGATCGCCTGTCGTAGCGCTCTTGTACATCCCCTGCTTAACTTTGTATGCCTGAGGCGTCCAGTCGGCGTTTAGTTGCGGAGCGATGCCTTCGGCTTCAGACTCCGTGAGTTGCGATGAGCCGGGTCTGACGGCCTTCGGAAACGTTGCGAGATCGATATCGCCTTGTCCGAATGCCAAGCCCATCAGTGCAGCCTGTTGATTCTTCGGTGCAGCGTTCAATACCGCCTGCTTATCCGGCGGCAAGGCAGCAATCTGCTTCTTCAGTTCATCGGTCAAGACAGCAGGGCCAGTTGCAGCCTGGTTGGCTTCGTTCTTTGCCAATTCCTTCTGCTTCTCGGTCTCAGCGGCATCTCCTCGAATGTTATCCAACATGTTCTTTGTGACCTTCAACGCGTTCTGCGCTTCTGAGTCACTCGGATTTGCATCCACACGAGCTTGAGCACCTGCTCGAACACCTTCAATTTCAGTTGGAGTCTTAACGCTGCTGAAGTCGTTTATGAAAATCTCGTGGATAGCGTCTTTAGATTTCTCGACAGCTTTCTGATTTTCCTTAAGGCGATCTTCCCACTGAACTGGACCGTAGTTCTTGCGTACTAGTTCGGGCAGATTTGGATACTGCTTAATGAGATCGGGGTGTTGCGTCTCTAGCGTATTTAGCGCATCGACTGGATCGTGTTCGTGACCGGCAAGAGCTTGATTCCACAAAGGGGAAATATGAGTCCAGGAGAGCTTGTCGTCGATCTCTGCCGCTTTAAGCCCCTGCTCCGCCAGTTGTTCCTTTCGCGCGTCATCAGCAACCTGTGCGCCCTTCGCCATCGTGTAATACTTGTTGAATTCAGAACCGGTTAGTTCCGAGCCGTGGAAGTCTTTTCCTGTCCAGGTCTGAATCAGATCCGCAGTCTTAGCTATCTTGTCGGCTTTCGCAGCAGCTTCTGGACTGCTTAAGTCATATGCGTTAACGTCCAACGAAACCTTTGCGGGTAGCTTAATGACGTCGAATAGAGGCTCTCCGTGCTCGCCGGTACCAGAACGAAACGCTGTGTACTCACCCGTGTTGATTTTGTTTGGATCGCCCGGCTTCGCGTTAAGCATGGCAGTGATGTCGTCATGGTTGACATCGTGTCCGACCGTCTCCATAGGAAGCTCCGAAGTTCGGAGAACAGCCAAAGCCTGTTGATCTAGCGCGATGTGTTTACTTTGAATTTCATCGTTCAACTGATTTAAATTAGCTTCTTGAATCCGCTGATTTAGATTAGCTTTCGTTGTCTCTAGCTTCTGGTTTTCCTCAGCCGACAGCCGTTGCGTTCTCGCAGCTTCGGTTCTAGCAATTCCGGTAAGGACTCCGCCCAGCGCATTCGTGTGCTTTGGCAGTTCGCCAACTGCGGCTGCGTCTCCGAGCGCACTCGTAACTCCGCTTAGTGCTTGCTGCGTTCCGCTTATGATGCTGCGAGCCCACGCGCCGGGCTGACTTGCAGTTCCAGCCTTCTGTTGTGCAGTGGATGCCGCATCCGCACCTTCAGTTAGAGCCCTCAGGAATGGACTCTGCTTCGCGGCTAGTTGTGCACCGAGCGTCGCAGAACCGAGATCTGGGGCAGATGTGTTTGTAAGATCAATATTCGCAGCGGGTGCGGGCAGGATAGGTACGCCAGCAGGCAGCAATGGTGCAGGTGGTGTCGTCTGGCTTACCGGAGAGAGAGCGGGATCTTGTCCCTGGAGAACATCTTGAAGTACGTCGTTTCCCATGTTGCTTTTTATCCTTGCAGCCTAAGCTGCCAATCTTGTGCTGCCTTAAACGTTCGGTCTATCGTTGCTTTCTAGCGATCCGCCTTGGAATTCTGTTTTGAGTCTTTCGAAGAACCAACCAGGCAGCGTATGAGGAGCATCGCAAAAAATACAGAAAACATCCTTGTACTTCCGCGTGTCGTTGATGTGATGGCGGACGTGCCGCCCATAAGATCGGTATAGGTCTGGCTCTGGCAAATGAGACTCTAACCAAGCTGCGCCGAGACGGCCTGCGTCCGAAGCCGCGCCGGGAGCATGAATCCCATCGCCGCGAAGGAGTGCGGCTTTACCACTCCGGCGCGCACCTGCGCGAACTTCTGGACGGTCATGGAATCCTGGTGTAAACAGACCGGTCTGTTCTTTTCGTTGAAGCTCGGTGTTCTCAAGACCTTGCTGCCTGGATCGTTCGCGTGCCTCTTCCGATTGCACGTAACCGGGGGCAAATATTCCTACTTGCTTTCGCGATGTCTTGAGACCGGCTCTACGAGCGGCTTGCAGTTGTCTACGACGACCCTCGGGCGACCAGTTATGCGGTCCTTCACGCGGCATCGCCGAAAACCTCTTCGCTGTCTTTCACGTCGCTATTTGGATCGTCTGTAGCGTTGAAGATCTTCACGAATGCGTACCGATTTCTTAGGGAATGTTCAAGGGCTACGATGGCCGCGCGCTGACGAAAGTCGAGGGGAATAGGCCGCATAAAGACCTGAAGAGTTTCTAACTCTACCAATCGCAAACGAACTTTTTTCAATAACTCGGTGTTTCCTAAGCCATCTAGGGCACGGCGTAGTGAAGTCTCACTAGTGCCTGCGTAACGCGCTAGCAGAGCAGTCGAATTTATCCCCAACTTCGCGGCTTGTTCTTGTACAGCAGTGGATAAATCAGTGCTCATTGGGTGCTCCTGCTGGCGGAATCATCCGCCATTTTTTGGCTTAAAAAGAAAAACCCCGATTGTCGATCTCGGGGTTGAAAATCAAGATATCGGGCACACGTCTAGTGTTCCCAAAGATGTTTCAATAGGGTCGTAATTAACTAACGTGTTGAATTTACTCGCCTATTGTCTGGGGTCGTGCTTTTACCTTGCGGATTCCGCTTGCTGGTCACACCTGATGAGGGCGACGAGCCGTTATTCTCGTCCTTCCTGTTTGTCGAGCGTTTTTATGCCAAGTCTTTCCGCCATTCTTACCGTCTCAGCCAAATCGTGAATCTCATGTCCGAGAAGATCAAGTTTCTTGCGATCATCGTTCGTAATGAGGGGCGGCATCCCCTCACCTTTTCCAGAACCTACCTCAGACCATCGATCCCCTGCGTCCTTTGCGATTCGCACCGCGAGGTCACGTTTCTTTGTTGGGTCATCGCAAAAACTTAATTCAATCAGCCAATCACGGTTCGGCATACTGAAAATTTGCTCATACCCTTCTAGTGCCAATCGCAAGAGGTCGGTGTGAGATAAAACGAGAAGGGTGCGCGTGTAGCGTTTTACGCGGATTTTGTGCGGCAACGTCGATAGCCACTTCGTTAAGAGAATTCCGAGAATAACTCCAACAGCGATTTGGATAATCAAAAGCATTAGAAATTATCCTTTTACATTCTCAAGGTTCTTCAATCGCTCGATTAGCGCATCCAGGTCGAAGCGGTCTAAATACTGTTTGTTGGAAATCCAGTAGGGTTTCAGGACACCTTCGCGGATGAACTTACGAACCTGCGACGCAGACGTACCGAGATATTTGGCGGCGACTTTTACTTTCATCCCGCGTTGGTCGGTAGGTGTAGCGGTCGTTGCAGGCAGAGCGAGTTTACGATGGATTACTGGCACGATGAGTCTCTTCTTGACGTTGTATACGCATTGTATCCGAAACCACGACCTAGACACGCCCTGACTGTCCCTCTTGACAGAAGTTAGCGTCCATGCTAGAGTATCTACAGTGACACTAGCTGCTAAACGCGTCCAACGAGGACGCTTGGCTATGTCGCACGTTGGGGGACGTAGCAACCCTCTATATCAAACGCGGCGGGTCTGAACCGGTGTTCGACCTCGAAACCAGCGCGATTTGATGAACGGAACATCGCAAGCGTAGATTACGAACATCTACGCGAATCCCTTCCTCATCGGGTCTGGAATCAGCGGGACGTGTGTCCCTAAGGTTCAGACCAATGTTAGATATTTCTGTTGCTCCAACTCCGCCTCCTCGATTCACGAGGATGCTCCACCTCCCCGGCAAGACAGGATTTCTTGACGGCGAGGATTCTGTTACTATCCCGCCGCCGCCAATTCGTGCGTTACATCGAAAGCGAGGAAAATCGATGTCACGCAGAAAAGGTCAGAACCCGAAGTTGCGTATTGGTACGCGCACCAACGGGGTAAAGTATTTTTTCATTCAGTACTGGCTAGACGTTTCAGGTGTTGAAGATCGAAAGCGCCGCAGAGAAATCCTCGGACCAGTCAAGACGAATGGTCAGGGGTTAACGAAGACGGAAGCGGAGGCAAGGAAGATGCAGTTCTTGGCTGACTTGAACGGACGCAGTTTCGCCGTTCCATCATCTAAGGTCTTTGCAGACGCCGTGAAGCATTACAGAGAAGTCTTCGCCCCGAGAATGCTGAGAACTTCAACCTTCTCGATTGCGGATGGTCATCTCAAAACCCATCTCGAACCCGACTGGAACAATGAGCCAGTGGACCACATCACGATAGATCGTGTGAACGAATGGGCTTGGAAGAAGCGGAGACAGGGTCTTTCCTGGGTTACAGTAAAGAACATACTGCGAACTATGCAGCGTGTCTTATCTGCATCCTCGAAAAACCATGTAGTTCCCTTCTCTCAAGACGGCCTAGCAATACCTGAACGGGACAAGCTTCAAATGAAGGTCAAATCACGGACAAACGTTTCGTATTCTTGGGAGCAGACGTTGCGGATTGTCGAGCAGTTAAAATCCAACGATAGCCTGGGTCAAGCAAGACGAGAACAGTATTCAACTCTGTTTCTTCTCGCCGCCGCATCGGGCCTAAGAATCGGTGAATTGCTCGCGTTGCGCAGCGATGACGTAGGCAGGAATACGATTCGTGTTGATGAGTCCTTGGACCGTGCTGGTGTGATCGGGCCATGCAAGAATGTGGCAGCGTACAGAACAGTCGTCCTGGTTGATGCAGAAGGACAGGCTGCTATGAAGGCGCTGAAACAGTTCGTTAAACACGACGGCTTGGTATTCCATTCAAAGCAAAACGGGCCACTAGCGGAAACCACGATTCTCACACAAGCATTGCACCCCGCCGTTAAAGCGCTCAATCTGCCGAAAGCGGGAATGCACGCATTTCGTCGCGGTTGTAATCGAAGATGGGAACTTGCGCGAGTGTCATCCGCAGTGATTCGTCAGCAGATGGGCCACGCTACAGCCGATATGACCGCTCTTTATACGGGCGAAATTCCAATTGAACAGGTTACGCAGCATCTTCAATTGGAGCCAAATGGAGCAGCCATAGCAGCCTAAAGCGGTAGTTAAGTAGTTTGTTTTGTTGGAGCGGGCGATGGGAATCGAACCCACGTCCGAAGCTTGGGAAGCTTCTATACTGCCATTGTACGACGCCCGCTCACTCTCCAGCTTATTGATTATACATCACTAAGCGACTCGCGCTCATCGGTCCTTACTTTCCCTATTTTCCAAAATTGGGCAAAACGCTTTCTTTCGGAAAATATTGTGTCTTTGGCAGAGTATTTTCGCCGCCTACTCGCACGTGATCTTGCTCGTCCCGAGACGGCAGCTCACGTGGACCGTATCTTTGATCTCGGGACCTCGGGCGGCTCAGACATTGCGAGCCACAAGGATTCCATGATCGCCGAGGCTTTCCGATCTACGCGCAGGAAACCGCGCCGCCGCTAGCGCTCTCGCCATATGAGCTTATTTGTCGACACTTCCATTTGGTATGCCGCGGCAGACTCTTCCGACCGCAACAACTCTCGATCAAAAACAATTCTCAAGTCCGGTGAAACACTGGTGACGTCGGATCACGTTTTGGTCGAAACATGGACGTTGCTTCACCACAAACTTGACCGCAAAGCTGCGGAGCGATTTTGGGAAGGCTTGCGGAGCGGGATAGTGGTGATCGAAGCGGTTACTTTGGCGGATCTTGAGGTCGCGTGGGACCTTGGCGTTTCCTGGCGTGACCAGTATTTTTCCATCGTGAATCGCACGAGTTTCGCTGTGATGCGACGTCTGGGTATCGACCAGGTGGCGTCCCTCGATGCTCATTTTGCCGTATTTCGCTTTGGTCCAAAACGGCGCCAATCCTTTCATGTTCTTAGATAACGTCAAGCCGCTCCTCTCGAACGCCTGACTTGGGCGCAGGCCAATCGACTCCAACGATTCCATCCATTTCTTCAATTACTAATGTTTCGAACTTTGTCACCAGCACTTTGGTCGTCACTTACAAGAAACACAACGCGGCGTTCGCCATCGACGTTGACCCCTGGATGCCGCTGCGGCCCCAGCGACAAGGAACACTGCTCGGGCAGTCGCCCGCGACACAAATCGGAGCGCCCTCACGAAAAGGCGCCCCGACCCTTCCTCTTTTGGGGTGTGGTTAGAAGAAGACCTTGATCGCCATCTGTGCAATCCGGGGATCCGCCGCCTGTCCTGCGCGGAACGTCCCGAACGAATTACTGCTGATCTTATCGAAGGAACTGATGTTGTCCGTGCTGTTGACTGTGCCTGTGCTGACACCCTCGGGCGCAAAGTTCGGATGGTTAAAGATATTGAAATACTCCGCCCGTAGCTGAATCTTCCATCGTTCGGTAAGCAGGATATTCTTCGAGAGACTCATGTCCCAGTTGACGGTGTGCGGCAGCCGCAGAACGTTTTTGCCTACGTCCCCAAACGTGCCATAGATGACCGGATTGATGACGCCGCCCACTTTGGTCGGCTGAAAGGCAGCCAGGTTGAGCCAACTGACGCAGTCCACAGTCGTGCCGCAAGTCGTCGAGCTATACGGGCTCACTCCCGGAATAAACGTCCCGCGATCGTTGCCGATGCCCGTGCCAGAGAGCTCGGTGCCTTGCAACACACTAATCGGACGGCCGCTGGCGGCTGAGACGATTCCGCCCAACTGATAGTCGCCGAAGAGGTGGTGGATCAATGAGCTGTGACCACTGAGCGTCGGAGACTGCCAAACGTACGAGCCTGTAAACACGTGAGTGTGATCGAAGCTCGACGGCCCATAGTCGAACGCATGGCGGCCTGGATCGTTGAACGGTAAGGCGGAGTACCCGGTATCGAAACCGGTTACGCCTTCGCCAAACGGAAGATCGTCCAGGCTTTTCGAGTATGTATAGTTGGCCAGCAAGGTAAACCCGTGCGACATGCGCTTTTCCAGGGAGGTCTGCAGCGCGTTGTAGTTCGCATTGACGTCGTTGATATCCGCCTGAACAGTAGTGGAAAAAGTGTTGGGCTTGAAAAGCGCCCCGCTCAGGTTGGCATTACCATTGCACGATGCGACCGAACCTCCCGTAGCTTCGCAAACCGTAAGGTTTGCGAGGCCGACGTTGGCCTTGCCATTGCAGGGTACGAATGACGATGCGGAAGTGCAAGGCACGCCTGCGTTGTAATACTCGGTTTCTAGGATGTGCAGGGTTCGCGAACCGACGTAAGCCGCTCGCAAAAGAAAGCCTGCTGGCAGTTGCCGCTCGATGGTCAGATTCCATTCGTAGACCGTCGTGACGTGATAATCGCCGCTCGGATCGTAGGTAACAGCAATCTCGTTGAACGGCGGATTGTAAGCGAAGTTCGTGGGTGCGGGGAACGGGCTGGGGAATGTCGGATAGGACGTGGCTTGCGCGCCGGAGCACTTCAATGCGGCCTGCGTGGCGGGCAAAGTGCAAAGTGGATCGCTGAAGGAACCGGCGGTTGAGCCAGGAGTGGGCGAGCTGTTCCCGGCAGTCGACAGAATGAACTGAGGGCTGAACGGCCATTCATCCACAAACCGGTTACTCAGCATGCCCTCGGCGCGCGTGTCGTAGAAAATTCCCGCACCTCCGCGAAGGCTGGTTTTGCCGTCGCCGAAAACGTCATAGGCAAAACCAATACGCGGAGCAAGATGATCGTAGCTCGACCGCAGCGCATTCTTCGGCATCCCCGGATCGCTGATGCCATTCTGAGGAGAGAAGAAGATTCCCGGCGGCGCATTGGGATAGACCTTTGAGGTGACATCCGCCGCCATGGCTGCGAGATTTACTTGGGCCCAACGGTCGCCGTTATCGCCCCAGGGAATGGCTGGCTCATAGCGTACGCCCAGATTCAGAGTCAGGCGGTTGCTAACGTGGTAGTTATCCTGGATATACAGCGCGGGGAATTTATCGCGGTTAGCTTTGAATTCGCCGGCGCCTTGCTGAAACGCGTAACCGTTGCCGGCGGGGCCGCCGTCGCACATCGTTCCTCCGAGAAAATTCTCGTAAGTGGGCAAGCCTGCTGGCTGGTTGAGGTAGGTATCCTGCGTGCAAAAATTGACGATGCCCGGTTGATTAAACTCATTGTTCAGGTCGACCTGGCTCCACTCGATCGACCCGCCGAAATGGATGTCATGCTTCCCTCTTTCCCAGCTGACATCATCGGCGTAAGTGAAATTATTCCTGGTGAATACGCCGGCGGGGTTGTCGCCGAAGCTGAAGCCGTTTTGGACGCCGATGCCTTGAATGGCGCTGGGCGTAGGCTGAAACGGCAGAGGCGCAGTTTCAAATGTCGCCAAATCAGCGGCGTTTGGAGCCGGGCCTCGGGTGGAAACCTCACGTGAATAGCTGGCACGAAAATCATTGATCAGAGTGGGTGAAAAAATGTGCGTTTCATGAACTAGAGCGTTCTGTGCCTCAATCGAAAAGGTAGCGTCGGTGTAGGCAACGAGTTCGAGTGGATTGAACACGGGAGCCTTCGTGAAACGGTCAAATTCGTAACGGCCGGTGATCTTGTCGTTTTTTCCGATGGAATGATCGAGCCTGCCCATCCCGGAATCGTAATTCTCGATGTCCGGTTTTGAGAAGGCCACGGTTGGATTCGAGCCTGCCGGTATGGGCCCAGCCAGGCTGAATTTTGCGGAGGGACCCAAATATGCTCCAGTGGTTGGGTCGATTCCCAGCATCTTGGCCACTCCGGGGTCAATCGTTCCCGGGGTTCCACCCGGTCCTCCCGTCGCCAGGAAGTTGGTGATGTCCGTCTGCCCGACCACGTGGGAGCTGCCAAGCACAAGATTGCGAAAGGCCGTGCGCTGATACCCGGCAAAAAAGAATGTTTTGTCGTGAATGACCGGTCCGCCGACGGTGCCGCCGTACTGGTTGCGTTTGATGCGATCTGGCGTGGTGGGCGTGGCGAAAAAATTCTGCGCATTGAAAATCGGATTGCGCACAAATTCGAAGGCATCGCCGTGGTAGCTGTTGGTTCCCGACTTTGTGATGACGTTGACAACGCCGCCGGCGTTCTCTCCATACTCGGCGCTATAGTTGCTCGTTTGCACGCTGAACTCCAGCAACGCGTCCGGGAACGGGAAGGGCTGGTTGACATTGGTGTATTCATCAACGTAATTGCCGCCATCGAGCTGGTAGCTAATGCTGTCTTGCCGCGTTCCGTTCGTGGAATACGTTACGGCCCCCGGAAAAGTCTTTGTGGCACCTTGATCCGCGCCCCCGTTGGGAGAGTTGACGGCGCCTGCGACCAGCAAAGTGAGTTGCGCGGCATTCCGGCCGTTTAGCGGCAATTCGGAAATGCGCTGCTGCTCGATGACTTGTTTAAGTGACGAGGTCGCCGTGTCCACTTGTAGAGTATTGGAGGTCACCGTGACAATCTCGGTCACCGCTCCCAGCTTCAGGCCCATGTTCACGGTCAAAGACTGATCCGCAAGCAAGGTGATCCCGTGTTCCTTGGCCGTGCTAAAGCCCTTGACCTCGACGGTGAGGTTGTAAACCGCGGGCTGAAGCGACGGAATGACGTAGAAACCCTCAGAGTCGGTCGTGGCAGCTCGAGAAAATCCCGTGCCCTCCTGTGTCGCGGAGACCTGCGCACCAGCGACCCCGGCGCCGGCTGGGTCGGTAACGCGCCCGAGGATGCTTCCTAAGCCTTGCGCGTGAGCATACAGAGGGGCCAACAGAAGAACGAATAGAGCAGCAAGAACATTCCTCTTCATTTCCGTTTTTCCCTTTCGCAGGCCGTCCGAAACAGCCGTCTCGGATATGCCCGCCAACTGCGGCGTGCCGTGTACCCCGACCACACGTGTACGCGCTTCGCACCGCGAAATGAACCGGAAGCACACAACGCCCAGCTCCTGGACAGACGAAAACCAGCGAGTCCCTGACTGATTATTTTTTTTGGTTCTCTCTATCCACTATTCCTATGGTTGTTCCGTACTTAGAACCAGCCGCGAGGGGTTGTCAAACTCGAAATTCTAAAGATTCGCTTTAGCAGGGTTAAACGACCGCCGGTTCTTGCCATATTTACTTCTCCAGTAATTTAAGTCCCGTTGCCTATGGGGCGCAACAAAACACAACAATCTGTTTAGCAATACTCAACGCTCGAAGTCCGCGCCCCACTCTACAATCGTCAGCAGTATCTTGCTTGATGTCCCATCCAACTGCGACTTTGAGGAGCGCTTCATGAGCTATCCCCTGCTTGATCTAGCGAATAAAACAGCGGTAGTCATCGGCGGAACCAGCGGTATCGGACTCACACTCGCCCTGGGGCTGGCCCAGGCCGGAGCGAATGTCGTACCTACGGGCCGCCGCGAGGAACAGGTGCGAAACGTGGCTGCTCAGATCGTATCGCTGGGGCGGCGATCGCTAGCGCTAACTTGCGATGTCACCGATAACGGCAGCCTCGAGCAGGTCTTGCATTCCACTTGCTCCGAATTTGGCAGCGTCGAAATCCTGGTGAATTGCGCCGGCCGCACGAAGCGAATGCCAACGCTCGATTTTCTCGAAGCTGATTGGAACGCGATTCTGGAAACAAATCTGAATGGGACTTTGCGCGCCTGCCGTGTTTTTGGCCGTCACATGATTGAGAAGCGCTACGGGCGCATCATCAACGTCGCCTCGTTGTCTTCCTTTGTAGCACTCTTTGAAGTGGCTGCCTACAGTGCCAGCAAGGCCGCCGTCGCTTCCCTCACCAAATCTCTTGCAATCGAATGGGCTGCATCGGGGGTCTGCGTCAATGCTCTTGTTCCTGGTGTCTTTCGCACGGACCTGAACGCTGCGCTGCTAGATGGAACAGATCGCGGGCGGGAATTCTTGCTGCGCACACCCATGCGAAGATTTGGCAAGCTCGAAGAGCTGACGGGCGCCGTCATTTTTCTCGCCTCCGACGCCGCGAGCTTCGTAACCGGGCACCTGCTCGCGGTGGATGGGGGCTTTCTGGCAAGCGGCGTCAACCAATAACGGGCCCTTGCCCAGCAACTTGCCGCAAGCCCTTGTCCGCAGTGTAGAATGCACTGCATCCTCTAACGGATAAAAAATTAGGTGTTGCAGTTTCCTGCGCGAGCCCGCCGGTGTTCGCCCAGGGCGCCAATCGGAGCAGGTATATGGACGTCCACCAACTTGAGCTGTTCCTTGCGGTCATGGACTCGCCCAGCATGACCCGCGCGGCGCAAAAAATTCACCTGTCTCCGGGCGCAGTCAGCCTCCAGCTACACAATCTTGCCGACGAGCTGCACACGGAGCTTTTTGTGCGGCGTGGAAAGAAGTTGGTCGCCACTCCCGCGGCATTGCGACTTGCGGAACACGCCAAAGAAGTCGTCCGGATGATGGGCCACATCCAGCAACTTTTTGAGAATGATCTGGCCAAAGATGTCCGCCCATTCCACTTCGCCACAGGCGTAACCACGCTGATCTACCAGCTAGGCGGTCCACTTCGGCAGCTGCGCAAACGCTATCCCAATGCAGAAATCCGGGTGACCGTCGGCGTAACCGAGGAAATGGTCGCCGGCATCCTCGATCGACGATTCGATTTGGCGCTCATCTCGCTCCCCGTTTCCGAGGCAAACCTTCGCCTCATCCCACTTTTCGACGAAGAGCTGCTCGTCGTGCGCCCTTCCGCGAATAAAGTGGGCAGCGGCCACGTCGGATCGATGCGATCCGCGGAGCTCGCAGACGTCCCATTTCTGCTCTATCCCAAGCGAAGCAATGTCCGTCTGGTCATCGACAAGTTTTTCACCGAAATCGGTGTGACGCCGCGTGTGGTCATGGAGGCGGATGACACGGAAGCGATCAAGCGCCTGGTGGAATCCGGTTTCGGCTATTCGATACTCCCCCATCACGCTTTGCGAGGAAGCTCTCATTTCTTTCATAAGTTTCGCGTCGCAGGCCACCGCTTGACGAGAAGTTTGGCGCTCGCGACCGCGCAGACGGACTGTCCTCGCAAACTCACCGATTCCATCGCTAGTTTTCTGCGCAGCACCTTGGCCGAGACCGGGTCCGACGGCAGAACCGTCTGAAGACCGCTCTCCACAACCAATTGCGATTTTATCGGACGAAACGGCGCGTGATAGTTTTACCTTGGCGAGTCGGAATCCACCGCCTGCGAGCCCATCCAAGCTTCGGCGTTCGAGCGAAAAAGGCGCGTGATATCTCGCTGAATGCCGCTACGCGTCACCCCGCGACCGTCTTCCATCATTAGGCGGTAAGACTCAGAAAGAATAGGCGCCACTGTCCTGCGCGTGTTGTTCCATTTATAGATTACTTGCTCGAGTACGCGCGCATCGGAGTGTTGCGGGATGAAACTTGTTCCCAGCATCTCGAGGCGCTCGCGGGTAATCTCCTCCACGATCGAAGGGTTGTTCATGAACCACCAGCATCCAAACGGCATCAAGTTGTTGAATTTCCGCGCGAAGACGCAGAGTTCGTGCTGGTTCTCCCGGCTGAGCACACTTACTAAAAACCGATTATCCGGAAACTCACGGCAGAGATTTTCCAGTGCCCGCAAATCCGCTCTGCCTACGGCGTCGCCCGCCAAGCGCAGCGAAGGATTCACCTGCTTGCGAACTCCGATCATGAGCGATAGCGGAATCTGTAGTTCGCGGCAAGCAGGCAGCACCGCCTCTTTCAACACCCCATTCCCAGCCGTCTCCACGGGATATTGGAAAGTGTCTGGTAATGAAACCGCCATGTATGCGGGACGCATCCGCTCGGCCCACTCCATCAAGAAGCGCCGAACCTCCGAAGCGGACTTCCCGGAGGCTTGCTGGTCAACCTGAAAACCTTGACTGGCCAGCACCTGCCAATGCGCCGGCCAAGTGCACAGTATTCGATCCAGCCGGAGCACCGCGCGAAATTGATTATGGTTCGCGACGCCACTCAACCAGATTGCTCTCTCGGCCGGATCAAGCGGATCATTCGTCATCACCACGAGGTCAATCCCTGCCATCTCAAAAACTCTCTGAATGTGCGCTTCAACGTTTTGCGCTTCGAAGAACGACCTTGCCTCGGACAAATCCGCGCTGTCCGTGGGCAATTGGAAAGCCTTGAGGACGGCTATGACGCCGCGCGTAGCTTCCGAAATAGGATTATTTTCGACAAAAAGAGCCTGCCAGATCGCATCCGCTTGTTCGCGCTTCGAAAGCGCCCAATATTGCTGCGGTGTGGTGTTGGAATTTCGGAAAAACTCTGCTTCGAGATAATGATAAGTCAGAAGCTCGTCGATGCCCCAAAGCCCCAGTTTGCCGAAAGCGGGAGAGTACAAGTGCGTGTGAATGTCGACAAATTGCGTAGACGCCAGCACTTGCTCAACAACCTTGGGAATCTGAGTCTCCGCGAGCAAGTCGCCATCGCTGGAGATTGCCATCTGGTCCGCCGATTTCAGATACGCCGTCTTCATACCTTGCACCAATTCTTCCCGCTCTTCGGCGCCCATATCATCCCGTGCGCAGGGCTCGCGCGCCTCAGACTTCCGTTTTGCAGCAGGTTGGCATGCCGGGGCAACTCGCGATTCGGGAAACCGTCCGCTCGCATTGCGAATATTGAAGACTATAAAGCGTTCGCCGGTGTGTCAAATTGTTAGATTTGAAGATAATATTCAGCGAAACTTAACGAATGCCGCCAGCGCCCCCCAGTGGCCCGTGAATCGGCCAGCGGCCGCATTCGCGGCCTCCAGTAACTTGCTCGTAGCCCGTTGGCGATTGCACAGCAGACGCCGTGCGATTTCTTGACGGCGGACCGTCGCTCCGTTAGCGTCAAATGTGCGGAGTGCCTTCCCACTTCGTGGCGCGCAGCGCGCGCAGAACACCCTGGGCGGGAGAACCTCGTGGCCAACGCGATCATCACATTGACGACAGATTACGGCACCGACGACCATCTGGTCGGGACCGTGAAAGGAGTCATTCTCAGAATCAATCCAGAAGTGACCATCGTGGACATTACGCATCATGTGACGCCCTTCGATTTGCTCGATGGAGCGCTGGCCATCGGTGCGGCGTACGCTTATTTTCCTCCCAAAACGATCCACGTCGTAATCGTCGATCCCGGCGTCGGAACGGAACGGCGCCCGCTTCTCGTCAGCGGCCAGAATCATTATTTCATCGCGCCGGATAACGGCGTCCTCTCTCTCGTCTACGAACGCGAAGCAAACGTGGTCGTGCGCCACGCCACTGCGGAACACTATTTTCTCCAGCCGCTGAGCAAAACGTTTCATGGGCGCGATGTTTTTGCGCCGGTAGCGGCGTGGCTCTCCAAGGGCTGGCAGACACCTGCCATGGGCGACGAAATTCACGATTACAAAAAGATGGCCCTGCCTCGGCCGAAGCCCGGAGCGGCAGGCGTAAAAGGCCTGGTACTGAAAATCGATCAGTTTGGAAATCTGGTAACGAACTTCCGAGCGGAAGATTTGTCCAGCGAATCTCAGAACGGCGGCGGGCTGAACATGCAAGTGGGAACCCATGCCGTTAAACGGCTGGTCGATACATTTGCGCGAGGCAAGGCGGGTGAACCGGTTGCCTATATTGGGTCAAGCGGCTATTTGGAAATTGCGATCAACAAAGGCAACGCTGCTCGTACCTTGAGCGTCGGTCGTGGCGCGCCCGTAATTCTCTCCGAAAAGTAGTTCCCTTTTTATTTCTGAAAATAAACTTCTAGCGCCCCGCTGCTCTGCCTAGCGAGAGTGCTCAAGCGCGGCCATCTGCGAGCGCGTGCGCGGATCGAGCCAGTCGCGCCATGCGTCACCCAGAAGATTGAAAGCGAGTACGGCGGTCATCACCGCCAGAGCGGGAAAAATGACGAGGTGCGGAGCGTCGAAGAGATGACTCCGCGCATCGTTGAGCATCGAGCCCCAGCTTGGAATCGGTGCGAGAACACCGAGTCCAAGAAAGCTAAGCGTTGATTCGGCGAGGATGGCTCCAGCCATCCCGATGGTCGCCTGAATGAGAACCGGCTGGAGAATGTTCGGAAGCAGATGCCACAGCATGATCCGCCAAGGTGAAGCGCCCAGTGAACGGACGGCGAGGATAAATTCCAGTTCCTTGACTTTTAACACCTGCGCGCGAGCAAGGCGTGCGTAGCCGGCCCAGCCCGTGATAATTAGGGCGAGAATAACCTTACCTAGGCCCGGGCCAAAAAAAGCGGCAAAGGCGATCGCCAGCAAAATGCCGGGAAACGATAAGAACGTATTGATCAGTAGAAGATTTACGAAGCGATCGAACCATCCGCCAACAAACCCTGAGAGCAATCCGATTGCAAGCCCTGCCAGACCGCACCCGAGAACAACGGAGAGTGCCACAAAAAGCGAAATGCGTGCGCCGTAGAGCGTTCGCGAAAGAGTGTCGCGTCCAAGCTCGTCTGTCCCCATCCAATGCGCCCGCGACGGAGATTCGAGCCTCGCAGGAAGGTTTTGGGCTGCAGGATCGGCCGGGGCAATCCACGGCGCGCAAAGCGCTGCGAACAGAAGAAGCAAGGCTGCTGTAAATCCAGCACGGGCGAGAAAGCTTTGGCGAAGAAATTGCCGAAGGCTGCCAGCGGAATTCATGACAGCCGCACCCGTGGATCAATCACGGCATAGAGAAAGTCCGTGAGCAAGTTCACAAGAACGTAGGAAACGGCAATCACCAAGATGCACCCCTGCAGCAAAGGATAGTCGCGAGAGGAAATAGCCTGCACCGTAAGCCGCCCGATACCCGGCCATGAAAAAATCGTCTCTGTGACAATCGTTCCGGCGAGAAGCGTGCCAAATTGGAGGCCGAGAATCGTAATGATAGGGATGAGTGCGTTGCGGAAGGCATGGCGGAATAGAACAGCGCCCGTGGAAAGTCCTTTCGCACGAGCGGTGCGCACATAATCGCTGGAGAGCTCCTCAAGCATCGAACCACGCACCATCCGGGTCAAGATAGCGGCCAACGCAGCTCCCAACGTCGCCGCTGGGAGAATGTAATAGGCCGGCCCACCGCGGCCCGAAACAGGCAACCAGCCAAGCTCGATCGAAAAAAGCAGGATCAGCACGGGCCCCAGCGCGAAATTTGGCACCGCAAGTCCAAGCAAAGTGAAGACACCGATAGCCCGATCCGCGGGACGTCCTCGGCGGTGCGCAGCCAGAACGCCTGCTGGAATAGCGATTGCCGCGCAAACGAGAAGAGCCAAGAACGCGAGCGCCAGCGTTGCGGGGTAGCGTTCGAAAATAATCCGCCGCACCGGAGCCTGAAATTTCAGCGACTGCCCAAGATCGCCGTGCGCCAAGCGCCCCAAATAGCTGCCGTACTGCACATAAAGGGGCTGATCGAGGCCAAGACCATGACGCAACTGCGCGATTTGTCCGGGCGCTGCGCCCTCTCCAAGCATCTGTTCGACCGGATCGCCAGGGACGATGTGAATCAAGAGGAAAACGAGCGTCAGCACCAGCCAGAGCGCCGGGAGCGTAAACAGGAATCGTTGAAGGAGGTAGCGCACCATTCGTCGGTTAGGACTAGGAGTCCGCTCCAGCGGCTTTCCTGTTATTCTCTGTTTTCGCAGCACTGACAGAGGATTCCAATGCTCGTTCCTCTTCGGGCGCCGGCCGCACCCGCTGGATTTTCACGCGTGCAACACGGCGGCCGTCCATTTCCACGACCGTGAACCGAAACTGACCGTACTCGAAGCTTTCTCCTCCGCGAGGAATAAAACCGAGTTGCGCCAGGACGAATCCGCCGACGGTCGCGTATGCTGGATCATCCGGCAAGGCGATGTTGTATTGGCCATCCAAATCGCGAACATTGAGCGCGGCATCAAAAATCACCGCGCCATCGGCCAGTGTCAGCGGACGCTCGACAACGTCAAACTCGTCGTGAATCTCTCCAACCACCTGTTCCATGATGTCTTCCAAAGTCACGAGCCCAAGAATGCTGCCAAACTCGTCGACAATCATGGCCATGCCGATGTGGCGCGTGCGCAGTTCCTGGAGCAGCTCACTCGCCGGTTTCGTTTCCGGCACGATGAGGACTTCGCGCAGCACGCGCCGCAGGTCGAAAGGAGGCGGCGGGAGATTTTCTTCCATCCTTCGCTCGCGATCGAGCAGAATCCACAGCATATCCTTGATATGCGCGAAACCGAGTATGTGATCGCCCGAGCCGCGATACACCGGAATGCGCGAGCGTTGCGACCTGGCGAAAACGCGCATTACTTCGTCCAAGCTCGCTTCCACCGGGAGCGTGTGCATATCCGGGCGAGGCACCATGATCTCGCGGACCTGCACTTGCCCGAGTTCGATAGCGCTCACGATGAATTTTTCTTCGCCCGGTGCGATCAAGCCGCGTTCGCGCGCCTGCTGAATCTGGATTTGCAGCTCTTCGGTAGAGTGTACTGCGCCGTGGCTTTGGGGTGAGGAGACGCCCATGGCCTTTACGATGACTCCGGACATGCCATCCAAAAGGTCTATGGCCCAGCGGAACGTGCGCAAGAACCATTGAAACGGCAGCGCCACCAGCAACGCGACGCGCTCCGCCTTCGCGAGGCTCACGGTCTTCGGCACCAATTCGCCCAGCACCACGTGCATCGCGCTCAGCAAAGCAAATGCGCAAGCCAACGCAACGGCATGGGCGAAAAACGCCATGCGCGTACCTGCAGTGCCGTGCCACATTTGTTGAAAAGCCGTGGCAAGAGTGGCTTCACCGAGCGCGCCGATGGCCAGGCTGGTCAGCGTGATGCCGACCTGCACGCCGGAAACGACCCGGTGCAAATCGGCAAGCAAGCGTTCGACGACGCGAGCGCGGATGTCACCTTTGGCGACTAGCTGGCGAACGCGAGAAAGCCTCACGGCAACGAGGGAGAACTCCGCAGCGGCGAAAAAGCCGTTAAGCGCGACGAGCGCCAGCACCCCGATCAGCCGCACTGCGAACATAGTTTCTTAGTTGTCCCCTAGCGGCATTGTAGCAGCACGGGCGGGGTACGCGAGACCATGCGCAAGACGGGCGTGCCTTGCCTACACACGCGCAATCGTGACAAAGATTTCTTCGCCTCCGAGCGCCAGCTTGACGCCGCCGTTCTGGGTTGGGCTCATTTCCAGCCGTTCGGCAAGGAGTTCATTACGCAGAAATGCCTCGTGCGCGGTGATCGCTTCCGCAATGCGCGGCGAGGCGGAATAGCTAACCACGATGCGGTCTGAAATGTCGAGATTCAGGGCTTTGCGCTGGTCTTGCAACATGCGGTTGAAGTCTCGCGCGAGGCCTTCCTGTTGCAGTTCCGGCGTCATCTGCGTATCGAGCGCAAGGAAAGTCCCTTGTTCCAGGCTGCACTTTAGGTTTTCCGGACCTTCGAAGTAAATCACGATTTCTTCGGGCGCTAGTTCAAACGTTTGATCGGCTAGTGCGATCGAGAACGGGCCACCCTTAAGAATCTGCGCCGGATCGGCGTTTTCCAGTGCTTCGCCGATCGTTTTCAGATATCTTCCCGCACGAGGGCCAATCTTTTTGGCGTCAGGTTTCAGACGCACTTTCACAAGCGTTTTTTCGTCATCAATCAAAACGAGCTGCTTCAGATTGGTTTCTTCCAGAATCTGCGCGACGTAGTCGTGGTTTTCAAGGACCCGCAGGTCCGCGGCATCCTTCGGCCGCACATAAAGTGTACTTAGCGGCTGGCGGATCTTCGCCTTGCTCTGTGTGCGCAGACTCAGCGCTAGGTTCTTGATGCGGATCACTGCTGCAATGCTTTGCTCCAGACCTTCATCGATGAGCGCAGCATTCACTTGAGGATACTGCGTCAGGTGAACCGACTCCGGCGCGGACTGGTCGACGGAGCAAACCAGATTTTGATAAATATCCTCCGTCAAGAAAGGCAAGGCCGGGGCCATTACGCGAGTAACAGTCGTCAGCACCACATAAAGCGTTTGATACGCGTCTGCCTCGCTCTTCCAGAATCGCCGCCGCGAACGCCGCAAATACCAGTTGGAAAACTCTTCGTCAAATGCTTGAAAGGCTTCGACCAGCTTGTAGTGCTCGTAATTCTGGAACGCGCCGTTCGCCTCCGCCACGAGCCGCTGCAGTTTGCTCATCACCCAGCGATCCAATTCGTTGGTAACAGGAAGGGGCGAACCCCCAGGCTTCCAATTGTCGGCGCCGGCGTACATCACAAAGAAGCTGTAACAGTTCCAGAAAGTCAGGAGTTTGCGACGCGCATCGCCATCAATCGTTTGCCCCACGTTGCCGGTGGGATGGAGATCGGGAAAGTTGAGATTCTGCGCGGTCTTCTGCTCCGTGTAGATGTAGCGCATCACTTCAGCGCCGAGCGCCTCCGCCGCTTCATCAAACGCGATCGAGTTGCCCTTCGACTTGTGCATCTCCTCGCCGCGCGCGTCGCGTACCAGCGCGTGGCCCAGCAGAGCCTTGAATGGAGCGCGGCCATCGATCATCGCGCTCATCGCCAGCATGGAATAAAACCAATTCCGAAACTGCCCCGGAAAACTTTCAAGGACCAAGTCCGCCGGAAACCATTTCTCCCAATACGCCTTGTCGGTCGAGTAGCGCATCGTGCTGAAAGGCACGATGCCCGCGTCCAGCCACGGATTGCCCACATCTTCAGTACGCTGGGCCAAACCGCCACACTTCTCGCAGCGAATCTTGACCGCGTCGATGTAAGGCCGGTGCGGAGAATTTCCCTCGAAGACCTCCCATCCCTCCACCGCTTTTTCCTTCAGCTCCTCCCTGCTGCCGATAACCTGAAAGTGGCTGCAATCGCCGCACACCCAAATCGGCAACGCAAGTCCCCAGAATCGTTTCTTCGAAATCATCCAGTCGCTCATGTTGCGCAGCCAGTCCAGTTCGCGCGCTTCGCCATCCGGTGGAATCCACTTGATGCCCGGCACCACACGTTGAATCCGATCGCGCCAATCCATGCGGATGAACCACTCGTCGACCGGCCGGAACACCAGCTCTTCCTTGCAGCGCCAGCAATGCGGATAAACGTGTGGATATTTTTCACGCGCCACGAGCATCCCGCTCGCCTTTAGCGCCGCAATGATGTCGTCCGCCACTTGGTTCGCGTTGCGCTTTGTAAATTGCCCGAAGCCATCGAGAAAAACCGAGCTATCGTCCAGCGGCGCGATGAACGGGATCCCGTTCTCCTTCCCGAGCTGCTGATCTTCCGCGCCGCAGCCAGGCGCAATGTGCACCAGCCCCGTTCCTTCCGCCTCGCTAATCTCTTTCCAGGCAATCACGCGGTGCGCTTCGGCCGCGCTTTTGCCGCCGCCGGTCTCTCCAAACGGAAAAACGCCGCCTGGCGTTTTCTGCGCGGGCAGCTCGTCAAAAGGCCCTTGATAGGTGAGCCCCAGCAAATCCTTGCCCGGGAGTTCCTCGATAACTTCAACCCCGCCGCTTCCCTTCAATATTGTCCGAATCGATGGCAGCTTGTGCGTCTCGTGCTTCCCTTCCACCTGCAGGTCTTGCACGCGGTCGTGCTCGAAATTCCCTTTCGCCACATAGTAGAACCACTCGCCGTGCTTCACCTTGAGATACGTCATCTCCGGATTCACGGCCACGGCCACGTTCGAGGTCAAGGTCCATGGAGTCGTCGTCCAAATCAAAAGAGCCGTCCGCCCCTGCCCCTTGATCGGAAAGCGCACGAACACCGAGGTATGCGTGGTAATCCGGCGCCCCTCTGCCACTTCCATTTGCGAAAGTCCCGTCCCGCAGCGCCCGCACCACGGCATCACGTCGTGCCCGCGGTAAATAAATCCTTCCGTGTGGCATTTCTTCAGAAACGACCAGATCGTGTAATTATTCTCGTCAGAAAAAGTGAAGTAACTACCGCCGTATTCAGCAGAGCCCAGTTTTCGCACAATCTCGCTAGCCCGCGCCGTCTCCGTATGTCCGCTGGGCAATTTTGCGGTGATCACGCGATCCCCGTCCGCCAGCGCATCCCGCAAAGCGATCAGCACCTTGGGATCGTCCCAGTCGCACCAATATCCCAGACGAATGGATTGCTCCGTCTGCCGCGCCGCATACGTAAGCACACGTTCCTTGCACGCCCGCACGAACTTCTCAATGCCAAACTCACGAATCTCGCGCTTGGTCTTCAGTCCCAGGCTTTTCTCGACTTCAACCTCGACCCAAAGTCCCTGGCAATCGAACCCGTTCTGATAACGCAGCGCACTCCCTCGCATCGCGTTGTACCGCTGATACATATCCTTCAGCGACCGCCCCCAAGCGTGGTGCACGCCCATGGGATTATTCGCCGTGATTGGTCCATCCAAAAAAGACCAACGCGGCCCCTCGGCGTTCTGCTCGCGCAGCTTCTGAAAAATTCCCTTCTCCTCCCAGAAACGCAAAATCTCGCGCTCCACCGCAGGGAAATCGGGCACTCGTGGCACTGGTTTGTACATGCTCATAGGAATATCATCATAGATTATCACAGCCAGCAAACACCCCGCGCGCTCCGGACAACAAGACCGCTTGACACATCGGGTGAATCGCGGGGCGACCGGAAGCTGGGTCTCTTCTTGCCCGGTTGCGCCCACCACGCGTGTCCACTACACTCGAGTTTTACTTCGAACGCTCCGGAGATTGCTTGCGGACCATCCTTCGTTTTCTAGTCTGGACACTTCTGATTCTTGCGATTGTTGCTGGTGGGACGGCTTGGTGGTTCGCCTACCGCCCGCTTCCGCAGCTTGACGGCTCCATCTCTCTTCCCGGCCTCCAAAAGGAAGTCACCGTAGAGCGCGACAACTGGGGCGTCCCTCACATTCGCGCATCTTCTCTTGACGATGCCGTCGAAGCCCAAGGCTACGTCGTGGCCCAGGACCGCCTTTGGCAGCTCGATTTGATGCGCCGTGCCTCACGCGGCCAGCTTTCGGAGATCGTCGGCCCGCTCGCGCTCAAATCCGACAAACAATTCCGTACCTTCGGCTTCTCCCGCGCCGCGGAACGCGATTATGCCGCGATGGACAAGGATTCGCGCGCTCTGATGGAAGCCTACGCTCGCGGCGTGAATCGCTTTATCGATCAACATCAGAACAGCTTGCCCCTGGAATTTTCTCTGCTGAAATACAAGCCCCAGCCCTGGCAGCCTACCGATTCGCTTGTAATTGCCGGCTACATGTACCAAACCCTGACCAACACATGGGAGGGCAAACTGGACCGCTCCAAAGTCGAATCCCGCGTGGGAGCAGACCGTTCCAAGGAATTATTTGCCGTTGACGCCTCCATGGACCATTTCGTCATCGGCGATCCCGACGTGCCTAATGACGGCTCGCAAGCTTCCCGCGCCGATCCCGACGACGACGATGACGACGACATGCCCACCGACACCATCCTCAAAGCCGCCGCACCCAGCTCAGACAGCGTTCGCGCGCCGGAAACTTACGCCGATATCACCTCAGCGCTCTGGCCTCCAATTCAGGGCTATCTCGAAGAAACGCAAAGCGAGATTCGCAAAGGTCTCGGCAGCAACAACTGGGTCGTCAGCGGCGCCCACACCGCCACCGGCAAGCCCATTCTCGCCAACGACGCGCATCTCGAGCTATCCATCCCCCCGATTTGGTACGAAATTCATCTCAGCGCGCCGGGTTTCAATGCCAAAGGTTTCACACTACCGGGCGCGCCGCTCATCGTTATTGGCCATAACGATCACATCGCGTGGGGTTTCACAAATAACGGCGCCGACGTGCAGGACCTGTACATCGAAAAGCTCAATCCCGCCGCGCCCGACCAATACCTAGTCAACGGAAAATGGACAAAAGCCCAGGTTTTTGACGAAGCCATTCGCATCAAAGGTCAGCCCGACGAACATTTGAACGTCGTCGTCACGCGCCACGGCCCGGTCGTCCATCAAGAAGGCGACAAGGTCTACGCCCTTCGCTGGACCGCTCTCGAACCTGGCGGCCTCGGAAATACTTACAACTGGCTTTCCACTGCGAGAAACTGGCACGAGTTTCGCGACATCATGAAGCGCGTCTGGGGCCCCGGCCAAAACGCCGTCTACGCCGACACAGAAGGCAACATCGGCTACGTCATGGCCGCCCGCGTCCCCATCCGCAAAAAAGGCCACGGCGAAATTCCCGTCCGCGGCGATACCGACGATTATGAGTGGACCGGCTACATTCCCTTCGACCAACTTCCTCAAGCCCTCAACCCAGATAGCGGCCTAATCGTCACCGCTAATGCGCGCGTGGTTGGGCCAAATTACAAACCCTATCTCACAGACCGCTGGGAAGAACCCTATCGCACCGCCCGCATCTACGATCTCCTGCACGACAAGATCGATCTCCGCCCCATCGACATGCTCAAAGTCGAAACCGACACCTACAGCTTTCCGCACGCTTTTCTTGCCGACCAAATGTCATCCGCGGCTAAGACAGTGCAGCCAAAAGATCCGCGCGCCAGGAAACTCGTCGATGGATTGAAAGACTGGAACGGCATCGCCGACACCGATTCTGCGCTAGTGTCTTTCCTTGTGATGGCCCGCCGCGCAGCTCTCGACCTTATCCTGGAGCCTTATTTAGGAAAGGATACGAACTTATACGCGTGGCGCAGCACCGTCTTCCTCCAAAAAGTCCTGACCGACAGGTCCGCAAAATGGCTGCCCCCGCCCTACAAGAATTACGACGAATTATTGGCCGCAACAGCCGATCGCGCCGTCACCATGCTCGCCGAACAAACCAAAAGTGACCGCCTCAAGGATTGGCAGTGGAAAGACGTCAATTCGCTGGACATGCTTCATCCCCTCGGCCGCGACGGCTTCTTGAAGCATCTCCTCAGCATCACCGGCAAACCGCAGTCAGGCACAAGTTACAGCGTCCGCGCCGCGACAAAACGCCACGGCCCCTCGATGCGCTTCATCGCCAATCTCGCCAACTGGGACGAATCCATCCTGCTTATACCCGCCGGCGAATCCGGTCAGGTCGGCAGCAGCCACTACACAGATCAGTTCTCCTATTGGTATGAAGGCAAGCCTATCGTTGCTCCCTATAGCGATGCCGCCGAAGCCAAAGCGCGCAAACACACGCTGACACTGAAACCATGAGCCTGATTCCAAGCGGTTCCCTTTCAAAATGCCCGAATTGCCGGAAGTAGAAGCCGTCGCGCAAACTCTCCGCACCTTGGTCGAACGGCGGAGGATTCGCTGCGTTCACGTTCTGCACGCGATCGCTACAAAACCGCAGAACCCTTCCCGAATTGCTCGTCTTGCCAATGGTCAGCGAATCCATTCAGTCCAAAGAAAGGGCAAATATCTCTGGCTGCAACTGGCGCACGGCATCATCACGCTGCATTTCAAACTCGATGGGCAGCTCCTGTGGTTCTCCAACGCCAAGAAAATGTTTGAAGTCGCCAATCAAAAAGAAGCCGGCGTTCACGTCGACGTCGCCTTCGAACTCGACAAGGGCGTTCTCGGTTTCGCCGATGGCCGACATTTCGGCCGCGTCTACGTCTACGAATCCGAGGAGGCTTGCCCTGCCCTGACGGGTTTAGGCGTGGATGCCATATCGCTCGATTTCACTGCTGCCCGACTTGCCGAGTTGTTGGCAGCTTCCAGGCGCCCGCTCAAGGAATTTCTGCTCGACCAATCTCGCGTCGCCGGCGTCGGCAACATCTATTCCTGCGAGTCACTCTGGCACGCCAAACTGAACCCACTCCGGCGCGCCAATTCATTGAATGCCGCGGAGGCCGGCCGCCTCCACAAAGCGATTGTTTCCGTTCTCGCGCGTGCTTTAGAATGCTGTTTGCATCCGCCGCCCGATTTTCGCGATGCAAACTGGTGGTTTCAAGGCCTGGAAAAAATCCTCCGCGTCTACGACCGCGAAGGAAAACCATGCCGCCGTTGCGGAAACGAAATCAAACGCATCGCGCAAGGCGGCCGTTCCACTTACTTTTGTGCGCACTGTCAAAAATAAATTGCAAGGATACAGGCCGATCGCGTGAATTCACCTGCCCCCAAGAAACCTGAGCCGCCCAAAAAGCCCGATTTTGAGCGATCCCTCGCTCGCCTCGAGGAGGTCGTCCGCCGTCTCGAAAGCCCCCAGCTTTCCCTCGACGACGCTATGAAGCTCTTCGAAGAAGGCGTCGCCCTCTCGCGCGAATGCCAAAAGCAACTCGAAGAGGCCGAAGGCCGCGTTGAAATCCTTCTGAAGAAAGCCGACGGCAAACTCACCGCAGAGCCTTTCGAACCTGAAGGCGAGAACGAATCGTGATCGTTTCGCGCAAAGCTATCTACGCGATCCTACCGTGACCATGAAGCTCCCCTTGTTTTTCGAAGAAGACCGCGTCGAGGTCGATGCATCTCTCGACCGTCTGATGCCCCCAGAAACAACCCAACCACCCTCGATTCACCAAGCCATGCGCTACAGCGTCTTCGCCGGCGGAAAACGCATCCGGCCCATTTTGTGCCTCGAGACCGCCCGCATCTTCGATTCCAATGTCGCGCCCGCACACTATCCTGCCTGCGCCATCGAGTTCATCCACACCTACTCGCTGATCCACGACGACCTGCCCGCCCTCGACAACGACGACCTCCGCCGTGGCAAGCCCACTTCCCACAAAAAATTTGGCGAAGCCGCAGCCATTCTCGCCGGCGACGCTCTCCTCACCCTAGCTTTCGAAACGATCGCTGCAACGCCCGTCGATGCCGGTCGCCGCGTCGCCATGCTCACCGAAATCTCCACCGCCGCTGGCACCATCAACGGCATGGTCGGTGGCCAAGTTGCCGACCTCGAAGCCGAAGGCAAACGCATCCTTCCGGAAATGCTCGAATACATTCATCGCTCGAAAACCGCCGCGCTCATCCGCGCTTCGATAACGTCCGGCGCCCTGTGCGCCGGCGCCTCGACAGAAGACGTTTCCCGCCTCCGAAGTTTCGGCGAATTCCTGGGTCTACTCTTCCAAGTCACCGACGACATTCTTGACGTAGAAGAAACCTCCGCTGCCCTCGGAAAAACCGCCGGGAAAGACGCCGCCCAGCAAAAAGCCACCTACCCTGCTGTCCACGGCATCGAGCGTTCCCATCAAATCGCCAACGACCTAGCCGCAAAAGCCATCGCCGAACTCAGCCCCTACGCCAACCGCGCCTCCTGCCTCCGCGAAATCGCCCAGTATCTCGTCCAACGCCGCGCTTGATGCTCGAGACATCGCAGCAAATGCAAAGTTTCCTCCGCGCCTCCCGGCTCTCGGCGACCTCTGTGTTAAGATCCCCTCGCTCCACTCCTCCTGTTTCTCCATGTGGGAGCGATCACCGACCTCATGAAATCCCCACGCACGCGCCTTGATCTGGCCCTTGTCGAACGCGGCCTGGCCGAATCCCAACAAAAAGCGCAGGCCATGATCCTCGCCGGTGAAGTCCGTGTGAATAATGTCGCCGTTCAAAAAGCCGGAACGCCCGTCGCCAGCAATGCGCAACTCGAAATAAAAAGCCGCCAGCTAAAATACGCCAGCCGCGGAGGCCTAAAACTTGAAGGCGCCCTCGACGACTTCCAGATAGATCCAGCCGGACTCCTTTGTCTCGACGTTGGCAGCTCCACGGGCGGCTTCACCGATTGTCTTCTGCAAAAAGGGGCAGCCCGCGTCTACTCCGTTGATGTAAACAGCGCCCAACTTGCCTGGAAACTCCAGCAAGATCACCGCGTCGTCACCATCGAACGCAACGCCCGCGACCTAAACTCACAAGACGTTTCCGAGCCGGTCGACCTAATCGTCGCCGACGTCTCCTTCATCTCCGTCTGTAAAATTCTCGCCTCCGCCTCCCTCTGCGCGAAGCCAAATGCCGATTTTCTCATCCTCATCAAGCCCCAATTCGAACTCCGCCGCGAAGACGTCGCTCCCGGCGGCATCGTCAAGAACACCCGCCTTCACGAAAAAGCGATCGCCAGCGTACGCGAATGTGCTGAAGCCACTGCACTCACTTGCTTAAAAGTGTCCCCAAGCCGCCTGACCGGCGCGGAAGGCAATCAAGAGTATTTTCTCCACGCTCGCAAAGGACACCTGAAGTAGAATCCCAAATAATCATGCCGCCCGCTCCACTCTTTGAAACCATCGGCGTTATCTCGCGCCCACGCCGCTCCAATCTTTCAGCTGTCGTTCCCGATCTTCTGCGATGGCTCGAGGCCCGCGGCCTACGCGTTCTCTACGACGAAGAGACCGCCTCCGCCCTTCCCACGCCCTCCAAGGCGCTCCCTCGCGAGCAGCTCGCGGACCAAGCCGAAATCCTCCTGGTCCTCGGCGGAGACGGCACGCTCCTCGCAGCCGCCCGCGTCGCCGCCTCGCGCTGCATTCCCGTTCTCCCCATCAACATGGGCAGCCTCGGCTTCCTCACCAGCTTCACTGTCGAAGAGCTCTACCCCGCCCTCGAGGAAACTCTTGCCGGCCGCTCCTCCATGAGCCAGCGCGTCATGCTGCAAGTCGAACTCATTCGCGCAGGAACCGTCCTCGACCGCCAGCACGTCCTCAACGACGCCGTCGTCAACAAAAGCGCCCTGGCCCGCATGATCGAGCTCGAACTCTCCATCGACGGCGATTTTGTCTGCCGCTACCGCGCTGACGGCCTGGTCCTCGCCACTCCCACTGGCTCAACCGCCTACTCTCTTTCCGCAGGCGGACCCATCGTTCACCCGTCCGTCGAAGCCTTCGTCATAACCCCGATTTGCCCTCACACCCTCACCGATCGCCCCGTCGTTATCCGCGATTCCTCCTGCATCGAAGTCAAGCTGACAGGAAACGTCGAATCCGTCTTCCTCACCCTCGACGGCCAAAAAGGTATCCCCATGCAATCCGAAGACTGCATCCGCCTCACGCGTTCCTCGGAGTGCCTCAAACTCATCCAGCCGCCGAAGAAATCTTATTTTGAAATTTTGCGAAACAAGCTGAAGTGGGGCGAAGTCTAGCGACCCTTTGGGAGTGTGGCGCCTCTGCCGCCGCTTTTCACGGCAACTCGCGCGGCCCTATATCTCCCTGCCTACGTAAGTGCCAGATTCAAATTCTCGATCGCTTCGTCGATCTCCCCAGTGTTCTTATAGCCGACGGTAACACAATCCACACCCGCATTCCTGAACGCGAATCTCATCGCCGCCTTCCGGTCCTCACGGCCAAACGTCCCCTCGCCCACAAGCTTCATGCTGATGACGCCCATCCCTGATTTGCGCGCCTCTTTCACGTGGGTAACAACTTCCGGAACGTTGCCCAGTCCGTCGGTGTTGTAATCCTCAGCGTCCATTCGTGTGCCCTTGTGATTCATTCGGATCATGGCAACGTCGAGCCACTTGTTTCCAGGCACTTGCCGCAACGCCGGAAGCCCGTGTACCGACGCGCCGTGACTTACGATCGCCTTCCTCGACTGTGCCTCCAAAATCCCCTCCTGCCATCGGCTCGAGTCCGCCGGCCATGTCGCCGCATGCTGCCAGTGCAAAAGCATGACGTCGAAGTATTCGATATTCGCAAGCCTGCGCAGCTCGTCGAATTTCTCCTGTGGATCCACTCCCTGCCGCGTCGTCACCTTCGACATGATGCGGTAACTATCCCGCGGAAGGCCCTTCAACGCGACTCCCAGCATTCGATGCATGTCGCTGTAAGATTCCGCAGTCTCAAAGAAGCGTATCCCGTTGTCGTACGCGTAGCGCACCAGCCGCGTAAACCCTTCTTGCCCCAAATCGCGCTGCACCTGCCCGCTGAAGCTGCCCGTGCCCATCGCGAGCCGCGTCACCGTCACTCCCGATTTTCCCAGCGTTACCCAATCCGTGGCCGTCTGCCGCGCCGCGCCCAGGGCGATGTTCCCGGTGACGGCAAGCCCGCCGGCGGCGAGTCCCGTTTTCAGAAATTCACGTCTAGTGTACTGAGCCACGGATGCACCTCGAATCTCGCAAATAACAACGCGAATCGAACGGAGCGGCGACGCCGCTTCGGCGGGAAAGGACTCGGTCTCCAAAAACCATATCAAGCCCATCCTAATACGAAAGTGGATTATCAGGTAGGCCGGACGTGTCTACCGCTAGCCGGGACAATTGTCCGGCAGCGTTAGCCGAGCGTTCAGTCTCACATCCCTGGCTTGTTTTCTTGAATGGTGTGAAAATGCCCGCGGAGTCGATCATGGACAATTTTCTTCAGGATGTGCGTTACGGCGGCAGACTATTGTGGAACAAGCGCGGCTATAGCCTCGTGACTATTCTCACGCTGGCGCTGGGAATCGGCGCCGTCACATCAGTATTTTCCGTGGTCAGCGCAGTACTCTTAAAACCATACGGTCCAGTCAACGCAGACCAATGGGTTTATCTCTGGGAACATCGCACGAATTCTCAGTCTCTAACCCAGATCAGCGTTTCGATTCCCAACTTTCGGGATTGGAAGCGGGATAGTGCTTCCACATTCTCCAATGTTATCGTGTGGCTCCCGTGGAGCTACACGGCTTCTGGCGCGGGCGTCAGCAATCCAGAGCGCATACGTGCCGCCGTCATTTCGCCTGAAGTCTTCACCGCGACGGCCGTCGTGCCCGCCGCTGGCCGCTTGCTCACTCCAGAAGACAGCACGAGCGGTGACCGCAGAGTAGTTCTCAGCTACGAATTCTGGAAACACGCCTACGGCGCCGATCCATCTCTTCCCGGCAAGAAAATTACATTGAATTCCGCCCCTCATACCGTGGTCGGCATCGCTCCGCCAGGATTCACTTTTCCACCCGAGGACCAGGTTGACGTCTGGACAGCGCTACCTCAAGCCGTGCTCTCCTCCCCCGGCCGATCGGAACGCGGTTACCGCGTTGCCGCCAAGCTCCGCCTGGGTATGACGCCGAAATCAGCGCAATCCGCCATGGATGTCATAGCGGAACGCCTCGCGGGCCTTTATCCCGAAGACATGGAATACGGAGCGCTGGTGATTCCCATGCGCGAGGCGGTGGCCGGCGAATTCCGCGCACCCGTTATCGCCTTGTCCGGAGCCTTGGCGTTTGCCTTGCTCCTGCTCTGCATCAACATCAGCTACCTCAGGCGTGTTCATCTGGAAGCTCGCAGAAAAGAAATCGCTTTGCGCGTGGCCCTGGGTGCCGGCCGCACAGTGTTGATCCGTCAGTTATTCATGGAAACCATTCTGCTCTTTGGCATCGGCGGAGGAATTGGGATTCTTATTTCGCCACTCGGCATCCATCTCCTGCTTTCTTTTGTTCCGCCCCGAGAGATCCCTTGGTTACACGCTCGAATCGATGCCTTTGTGCTGCTCGGTTCCGTCACATTGACGTTGCTGGCCGCTGTTCTCACTGGCCTGATCCCAGTGTTGGGAGTCTCTCGCTCCGAGCCAGCCCGCATTTTGGGATCGGGTGGAGCGGTAACCGGCGCCGCCGGAGTGAGCCGTCGGTTACGAGGCGCGATTATCGTGCCCCAAATTGCTTTGGCGCTTGTGCCCCTGTGTGGAGCGGGCCTCCTCGTCCGCAGTTTTGTGCATTTGCTCGAAGTAGCCCCAGGTTTCTCTCCTGAACACCGCCTCTCGCTTTCCCTTTTCGCTCCTAGAGGACATTACGCGGGTCCGGTGGAAATCACCGCTCTCGCAAAGCGTATTCGCGAAGAAACCTTGCAGGTTCCTGGCTTGCAACAAGCAGGATTAGCCCAGGCGATTCCTTTCGCTCCAGGCCCACGCTGGCTGCAAGCGCTAACTCGCACCGACCCTAAAGGCATTGGCAATTTCTCGCCATTGCCTCTCGTCCGGTACACGGTGGCCACGCCCGGTTACCTCGAAGCTATGGATATCCCGCTAAGAGCCGGCCGCTCGGTCTCGGACGCGGACACTCGCGAAACGCTGCCAGTCGTGGTGATCAACGAAAAGCTCGCCCACCAGCAATTCCCAGCAGAAGATCCCCTCGGCAAACAAATCTGGATCGGTCACGCGGAAGCTCTTCCCGACTCCACCCCGCGAACCATCGTCGGTGTTGTCGCCGATACGCACATGTATGCGCTAGATAGTGATCCCGACTCAGCCGCATGGGTTCCCATGGCTCAAGAAAAAACGAGCGAGGATATTTGGCGCAATCTTTTTCTCGTCGCCAACACAGGAATCACGCCCTCCGGCGCGCTTGCGTCTGTCGGGCAAAAGATTCACGCCGTTGACGCGGAACTCGCCATCACGGATGTTTCGTCAATGGATGAACGCCTGCGCGACTCTTTGTGGCGCCAGCGCTTCAGCGCCAGCGTGCTGGGCGCATTTAGTCTCGCTGCCCTGGGCATCGCCATTCTTGGCGTGTTTGGCGTGACCAGTTATCTGGTCGCGCTCCGCTCGCACGAAATCGGCGTGCGCATGGCCATTGGAGCGCGGCCGGCGGATATCTTGAAAATGGTGCTGGGGCAGAGCTTTGTGCTGGTGGTGATGGGAAGCGTAATAGGACTGCTCGGCGCTTTCGCTCTAACACGCGTCCTGCAAGGCCTGCTCTTCGGAGTAAACCCGGCCGATTTCTTCACGTTTGCTATGGTCGCAGGAGCGCTCGCGGTCTCTTCACTGGTGGCCTGCCTGGCGCCGGCACGCCGCGCATCAAAAGTGGACCCGATTGTGGCGCTGCGCGAGGAGTAAAATCTTTATGAGTCACTAGTGCCCGAAAACTTCTTTTTCAACTTCGCCGCCCTCCTAGGTCTCAGATTATCGAGAGACACATCACAGCGACGATCTTCCTCGCTATTTCCATATCAACAAATCGCCTCTTGTCCGGTCGCCTGGTTAGCAACGTATAGCGAGCACTGTCTCTCTGACTCGCCACACTCTTGCTGGCACGAATATTGCCTTCTACCCATCACATCCACAAAGCGATAAGCTACAATCCAACTCTCGAACCCAAGGAAGAAATCGAGCAGTCCTAGCACTCAGCCGTAGGAGAGGTATGACATGTACTTCTATTTGCTCATGGCTTCGCTGCTGTTCAGTCCGAACCTCGGTGCAAGCCAGCAAACTTCGTCCGTAAACGTAAAGGTTCGCGTCCTGCTTGTTGACAAGGATTTGAATCAGAAGCCCGTTCCCTTTTACATCATCAGCTTTCGCAATGTCGGGACAGCGGACGCCCCGGCGGAGTTCAAGAGTGATCTGGATGGTAAAGCAGAACGATCGCTCGCCCCTGGGCACTACTCGATCTCTACGCCCAAGCCGGTGGAGTTTGGCGGCAAGCGCTATACATGGAATCTGGAAATCCAGATCGCCGGCACCGAGCAGCACATTGACCTCACCAACGACAATGCCAAAGTCGAAGACTTGCTTTCCACTCCCTCTTCTTCTGGAGAAAATAAATCTTCCTCCGGCACTGCCGATGCGGGGTTGACCGCGCTCTTCGACAAACTAAAGAATTCCGTAGTCGCCGTTCATTCGGAATCGCGCTCCGGTTCGGGTTTTCTGGTCGACTCCTCTGGGCTTGTGGTGACCAACAATCACGTCGTGAATTCTTCAAGCTATCTCGCCGTGCAATTTGACAATAAGCGCAAGGTTCCGGCGAAGCTGATCGCCTCCAACGCGGACAAAGATGTCGCCGTCATTTGGTTTGACCCCCGCGCATTTCGCGAAGGCGTCGTAGCCCCGCTGCTGGTGAACGAAGCCGCTTCGCAGCTTGCCGTCGGCCAGCGCGTTTTCACCATCGGAAATCCACTGGGCCGCGAGAAAGCCCTCACCACCGGCGTGGTCAGCAAAATTGAAAAAGATTTCATCAATAGCGACATCAACATCAATCCTGGAAATTCCGGAGGCCCGCTGTTCACCCTGGATGGGCAAGTCGCCGGCATCACCACGAGCGAGCTCCGCAATCTGGCTTCCATCGTGCCCGTGCAAGTTGTCCGTCCTGTGGTCGAACAGGCCAGGAAGGAAATCGCTGGAGCCACGCCCCCGGCCCCGGTTTCTCTTCCTGTCGAGCCGACAGACTTCTATCCCGCCGATGCGCTCCGTGCACTTCTTTTGCAAGACAAGTTTGACGCCAAGCCTTACTCCTTGGAGGCTGGCGAATTTCATGTATGGTTCATCACGCCTCCGTACAACTATTTCCTGCGCCATGAGCAGGAGATGGCCGCGGCACGTAAGGCTGCAAAGCGCTCTGGTGGAGAAGCCGCAACGGCCAAGCCTCCCTCGAGTGCGCTCGAGGACGCGCAGGACTATCACCCCATCCTGGTGGTGCGCGTTCGGCCCAAGTTCGGAGTGCTTTTTAAAGTTCGCTTTAAGAATGGATTCGTGCGCATGCGCCTCCTCTGCAATGGCCAGGTGGTGACCCCCATCGAGCCTGCGCGAGGCGAATTCGATTTGGTTGATCAGCACGGCCGGACCGTGGATACCACATATCAGGGAGGATATGAGTACGCAGCCGATGCCATAACCCCAGCCTGCGGCAACGTAGTCCTGGAGATTTACTCCGAGAAGGATCCATCCACACCCACCACCTACCCGGTTGATGCTGCCACCGTCCAGCGCGTCTGGGAAGATTTTGACGCCTTCCGCCGCGAACATCCAACTCCGGCGCCCGCCAATCAATAGATTGCTCAAAATTCCGCAAGGCGCATCCCCGACACTACTCAGAAGCGACACGCCCGTGTAAGCCGGTCCGTCTCGTCCACACATAAACGGCTATAAGCCGCGCCACCGTCGCCCAGGTGCCAGCACATCCGTTCGCAGTAGATCATCCTGCGTCTCGCGTCGCCTTATCAGCCTGCTGCGAGTCCCATCCATCAAGACTTCGGCCGGCCGCATTCGCGCGTTGTAGTTGGAAGCCTGCGTCATTCCGTAAGCCCCAGCGGCCCAGATGGCCAGCACTTCTCCCGGCTGAACCTCGCCGAGCGGCCAGTCGTGGATTAAACAATCCCCCGTCTCGCAAACCGGGCCGACAATGTCCACGCGTTGCGCCGGAATCTTTTTACCGCCCGCCTCGCGCGCGATCTTCGTTATCGGGTGGAGCGCTCCGTACAGCGCCGGACGCAGCAGATCATTCATCGCCGCATCGACGACAACGAATGTCTTCCCGCGGTTCTGCTTTGTGTAGATCACCCTAGTGAGCAAAACGCCGGCAGCGGCGATGATCGAGCGCCCCGGCTCAAGCAGGAGATGCAATCCCAACGGTCGAACCAGGCCGGCAACCATCTGCGCGTAAGCAACGCGCGAGGAGATCTTCTCTGTGGTATAGCGCACACCCAAACCGCCGCCGAGATCCAGGTATTCCAACGCAATACCCGCGCGGCGCAATTCCGCCACATAGCCTGCAATCCGCCGAAACGCGCGGCGAAACGGGTCGAGCGAAACGATCTGCGAACCTATGTGCGCGCTGATTCCCTTCCAATGCAAATACTTGGAATCTTTGTGAGCAAGATAAAGCCGCCGCGCCTCCGGCCAGTCCAGCCCGAACTTGTGAGTATGGCTTCCGGTAGCTATGTGCGGATGGCCGCCCGCTGCAACATCCGGATTCACGCGAATCGCGACAGAAGGAATTTTTCCGCCGCGCAAAATATGACGTTTAGATTCTTCGAGCAACATCTCGAGCTCTGCTTCGGACTCCACGTTGAAAAAAAGAATTCCATCCCCGTTCTGCTTACTGCGTTTGCTCGGCCGAGAGCTTGCACCCGGCGAATATTCCAGTGCGGCGCGAATCTCCTCACGCGTCTTGCCCACGCCCGAAAACACGATTCGGTCGCCCCGAACGCCAAGATGACCCAAATGTTCGAGCTCGCCGCCCGAAACAATGTCAAAACCGCTCCCCATCTTGGCCAGATGCTGCAAGATGGAAAGATTCCCGTTGGATTTCACTGCGAAACAGATCGTGTGCGGAATTTTGTTCAGGCCGCGATCGAATTCTTTGTAAGCATCCGAAAAAGCGGCGCGGCTATAAACGTAAGCCGGCGCGCCAAAAGAATCCGCCGCCTCGATTAGATCAACACCTTCGCAGAAAACGTGCTCGACACCCTTTTCGTGCGCGGATTTCTTCCATGTGAACTGCGGCGTGAATAGGGCCGGATCGACAAACGTCAATTTCTTACGCGAATGGGCCGACTGCGAGCTCATCGCACCTTCAATACCACAAGCGTCCGGTCATCCGCCAGCGGCGCGCTCTGCGCAAACCAGTCCACCTCGCGCAAGATCAAATCGGCGAGCTCCGTGGCGCTCACTTCATGCTGCTGCTCAATGAGCAGGCGCAGTTTCTCTGTTCCAAAAAACTGCCCTTCGCTGTTGCTCGTCTCCGCAATCCCGTCCGAATGAAAAACAAGAACATCGCCAGGGTCGAGCGACACACCCCATTCGTCGTAGCTGACTTCCTCAAAAATCCCCAATGGAAATCCCGTCAGCGCGATCTTGTCGCAGCGCCCATCCTTATACAGCAACGGTTGCGATTGCCCCGCATTTGCCACACGGAGCTTGCTTCTGCCTTTCTGCCAGGTCGCAAAACACGCCGTCATAAATCGCCCTTCGATGCGCCGCTCGCCGACGATCTGGTTCATTTGCTTGAGCATTTCCGCGGGCTGAAGCTTCTGCGGCGCAAGACTTCTCATAATGCCGATCGCCACCGCGCCATACAGCGCCGCCGCCGTTCCCTTGCCGCTGACGTCGCCGAGGGCAATCCCCAGTTGCTGAGGTCCGTAGCGCAAAAATTCGTACAAGTCTCCGCAAACTTCCCGCGCCGAAAGATATCGCGCTGCGATATCTAAGCCGAAATCCTCTGTCGGCACGGGCCGCAAAAGCGCGCCCTGAATGCGCTTCGCCGCCTGCAGATCGCGTTCCAGACGCGCCTCGTCCCGTGCCACTTGCTCGTAGAGCCGCGCGTTCTCCAGCGACACGGCGAGATTCGCTCCCAGAATCGACAGAGTCTGTACGTGATCCTCGGTAAAATAATTCAGCTGCGGGCTCTCGAGGTCCAGTACTCCAATGACTTTTCCCTTGTGCAACATCGGGATGGCCAGCTCCGAGCGCGTCTCCGGATTCACCATCAAATACCGCGAGTCAACAGTGACATCCGGAACGACGACTGGCTCCTTCAACACCGCAGCTGCTCCTACAATCCCTTCGCTCGCGGCCACGCGCATTTTTCCCTGGACCCGCTGCCCGTGCTTTACGTCCACACGGTGGCGAAATACTTTCTGATCCTCGTCGTACAGCATGATGCTCAAAATCTGGTAATCGATCACGCGTTTGATCTGCTCTGCCGCGCGCCGCAGCAATTCCTCGACGTCCAGAATCGAGCTCGTCTCGCGCCCAACCTCATTCAGCAGAAGCAGCGTTTCCGCCTGAGCACGCACGCGTTGAAACAATCGCGCGTTCTCAATGGCCACGGCCAAGCGGCTAGCCAGAAGCGTCAATATGCTTTGCTGATCACGGGTGAAATAATCCAGATGCCTGCTTTGGATATCGAGCACCCCCACACATTTCCCTTGCAGCATCAGCGGCACCGCCAGCTCGGACCGCACGCTTTCAATGGCATTGATGTAGCGCGAATCCTTCGACACATCGCTGACGCGCACCGAATGCCCCGTAGCCGCCGCCGTCCCGGTGATTCCCTGCCCGATCGGAATTCGCAAATTGTCCGCAAGCTCGCGGGGGTAACCGATGGAAAATCTGTGCTTGAGATATGCGCCGTCTCCTTCGAGCATCAGGACGCCGAAAATTTCATAATCGATGTGCCGTTTGATGAGCGCCGCGGTGCGCGCCAGCACTTCGTCCAGATCGAGCGAAGCATTCACTTCCTCGCCGATCTCGGCAAGTGTGCTCAGGACTTCGGCGGAGACCTCCGCTTTTTCTGCTGACGGCGTTTCGGTGGCCGCCGCTTCTGTATGTTCGTTGTCGGGATTCATGAACGCCGATCATTATAGCAGGCAGCCGCGGAGCGACTGCGGCTGGTCTATCGAAATGAATAGCCCGAGATCATTGCTGGGCTTTAACGGAGGAAGGCCTGCCAACGCTATGCCGGAACATTGCGCTCCGCTCAACTCCATGGTTTTCCGGTCTATGAATTCAGGTCTATGATTTTCCGGCTTTGTCCGGGGCCTTCAGCGAGAGCACTCCGACTCCCTGTAGATTGCGATACCGTTCCGCATAGTCCAGACCAAAACCGACCACGAATTCATTGGGGATGCTGAATCCAACGTAATCGGCTTGCACCGCGGCGATGCGCCGTTCGGGTTTATCCAGCAATACGGCGACACGCAACCGTTTCGGCTTGCGCTGTTCAAAAATCCGCAAGAGATATTGCAGCGTCATCCCGGTATCCAAAATATCTTCCACAACGATGACCGTCCGGCCCTCGATGCTCGCGTCCAGGTCTTTTGTCAGCCTCACTTGCCCGGAAGTCTTCGTGTCTTTTCCGTAGCTCGACACCGCAATAAAATCGAGCGACACTTCTCCCGGAATTCCCCGCGCGAGATCGGACAGAAAGAACACCGCGCCTTTCAGTACTCCGACCAGCAGCAGCGGCTCGTCCGGAAAGTCCTTGCGAATTTGTTTTGCGATCTCCAGGATGCGCCGGTGAATGCGGTCTCGCGTTATCAAGACCTTTATCTTTTCGCCGGGCCTGCTATGCGCACTACGAATCGTTTTTTCCTTCGTCGCCATGGTCTTCCCCGAAGTGGAACCGCGACTCTAGCGCACGTCCTCCTCCGGGAGCAAGGCTCATCTGCCGGTGTCTCAAGATCTGGTCTTTTGGTGCGTTTGCAATCCCTAATTCGCGTGGCAGAATGAAGCTGTCCCGGTTGCATTTCGAGATTGCTCAGAGTCGAGCCCGGCATCACTCCGACGGAAAGGCCATCGCGAATGCCGGAGAAACCATCTACCGAACCCTGGTTGCGCGGAACGCATCCCACGGTTCCCGCGGTCCAGCGAGCCGTTTTGCATGCTCTGGAGCTTGCCGGCGAAGATTTGCAGCACTGGTGCGGCCAGCTAACCGACGAGCATCTCAATCTTCGTCCAGCGCAAATCGCGCCCATTTCGTTTCATATCCGTCACATTGCCCGAAGCCTGGATCGCCTTCTGACCTATGCCGAAGGAGCCTCATTGAACGAAGCGCAGATGGCCGCGTTGCATTCCGAACTCGCCGCCGGCGTCACTCGCAGCGAACTATTCGCAGAGCTTTCCGCGTCTCTCTCAACCAGCGCCACGCGCATCTGTAACTTCTCCCACACCGATCTGGAGGCCGCGCGAACAGTCGGCCGCAATCAATTGCCTAGCACGCTCGGCGGACTGCTGGTCCACATCGCAGACCATACGCAACGCCATGTGGGTCAGGCCATCACCACCGTGAAGATCGTGTTGACTCAAGAACTTTGAACATTTTTTCATCGCCTTTTTCACCAGCAATCCCATCAAAGGCTTGCTTCGTTTTATGACGGCGGTATCGCTCGTCGGCTATACTGCACGTCCCGGAGATCTCGCTTGCTAGAAGCCGCTAAAAGTACACTCCTCATCCTCAGTGCACTGTTTCCCATCGTCAATCCGCTGGGAGGCAGTCCTATTTTTCTGACCCTGACGAAGGACTATTCGGCTTCCGCCCGCCGCGCCCTGTCGCGCCGTGTCGCCATGAACAGTTTTATTCTTCTTGTTTCTTCTTGTCTCGTCGGAACACACATCCTGACATTCTTCGGGATTTCGCTTCCGGTGGTCCAGGTCGGCGGCGGGCTCATTGTGGTTTCCACGGGCTGGGTCATGTTGAACCGCAATGACGACGAGGATGACGGCCGCGAAGGGAAAGTCCAGAAACGGCTCACTCGTCGCGACGAATTCAGAAATGCGTTTTATCCGCTGACTCTGCCACTGACCGTCGGCCCTGGTTCGATTTCCGTGGCCATCACTCTTGGAGCCAACGTGCCGCACCGTCTGGGCTGGAACTTGTTGGAATTGCTTGCGGTGCTCATCGGCTGCGTCATCATCGCCATCAGCATCTACCTCTGCTACGGTTTTTCAGATCGCCTGGCCCGCGCACTGGGAGCTACGGCCATGGGCGTGATCATGCGGCTCTCGTCGTTTCTTTTGGTCTGCATCGGCGTGCAAATTCTTTGGAATGGCGCCAAAGCGCTGCTTGCCACACTTCCCGCAATGACTCATTGAGGCGGAACTTTCCTTTCTCCTGGAGGCGCCTCCCCACATCTTTCGCTACGGGAAGGCGGCCTTGCTTCTTAGTGGCCGGTTAGTAGTTGAGATGGAAATTCAGCAAGTGCCAGTGGTAGATGAACCAGAAAAATCCCACGCATCCAAGCGCAAGAAACGTGTTCCAGAGCTTGTACCAGAACCATTGGCCCCCATCGCTCCAGGACTTCAAGCTGCTGTAGATGGCCACCAGCGCTCCCAGGCCAGTTAGCAATCCAAGAACCTGGAGGAGATGCAGCCCAAAATCGCCACGCTCTGACAGACCCGACGGATTGCTTGTTCTGCTGACAAAGAGGAGCAGCCCCACAACAAACGCAACAATGCCGATGCAAACCAAGCGCACCAGCATCCGCAGCCGCTTCGCACCGGCATCGAGTGTGAGCGGCTTTCCGAAATGCTTCCGCATCATCGCTGCAATTGGCCACAGAAGCAGGGTGAGAGCGATGACGATCAGGCTGAATCCGATAATGAAATAGTTCACGCTCTGCTTGTCGAACGTATTGTTCACCTGCTGAAACACCATGAACGGATAATCGATATAAGCCACCCGCCGGCCGGTCGCATCGCTGACAAAAGCAACTTTCTGGTTGCCGTCCGCCGCGCGAAATACCATCGGCGAAATCTCGCGGAAGTGCAGCGGCTGTTGATTGAGACCTTTCATGTCGTCCATCGAAATGGTGCTGTCTTTTGGATTGACGGTAACCTTCGTTTCTCCAAGTACGGTGGTGACCGAGAGGACGTTGGTTTCAAATCTTCGGCTGACCTCGTACGTTCCAGCGACGCTGGCTGCATCCTGCGCCGCGGACCCGAGCACTGGCTCATTCAAGGGGGGCGCGGGAAAATAGCGCTCCATGAACTTCTCGAATAGAAGCCCGCGCGGATCAATCTCGCTCCGTCCGGGGCTGTTGTAGGACACAAAGAATCCAGCGTTGGCATCCAGAATTAAATGCAAGTTGCTATGGAAGGAGACGGTATCGCCGCCGTGGCCGATGCTGCGATGCCCGTCCCGCCACTGCTCGTAAAATCCGAGGCACATCGCATTCATCGACGGCGGCCATCCCTCCTGCCGCGCGTGCATTTGTATGGCCGTTTCAGGTTTCAGGATCTGCGCGTCGCCGTAACGGCCATTCTGCAGGTGCGCGATCATGAAGTGCGTCATATCCACCGCGGACGCAGCGAGCGAACCAGCGGGCGCAACCTGGACAAATTCGTAGGGCTTCGGTTCACCCGAGCCGAGAATGTAGCCGTTGGACATAAACGGCTTGAGGGCTTCCGGCAGAGGCTGCCGGAACGTGGCATATTTCATATTCAGCGGCTTGAAGATGTGCTCATCAACGTAGTCGTTGAAGTTCTGCCCCGACACGCGCTCCACAATGTAGGCCGCCATGGTTGTTGCATAGTTTGAGTAAGCGGGAGTCGTTCCCGGCGGGAAAATCCTGGCGGGCATGTGCACGCGCAGATATTCGCCGTTGGGTCGCAAATCGCTCGCCGAGCCGACGAACAAGTCTTTTGCCGTCTCTTCGAAGCCTGTGCTGTGCGTCATGATGTTGCGCAGCGTGATTGGTTTTCCGAAGGCGGGAGGAATCTTGAAGTCGAGATAGTCGTTAACGTCGCGATCCAGATCCAGTTTGCCGAGCTCGACCTGTTGCATCACCGCCGTCCATGTGAACAGCTTGGAGATCGAGCCGGGACGAAACAGCGTGGTCTCCGGCGAGATCGGCGTTTTTTTCGCGACGTCCGAGTAGCCATAGCCCTTGGCGAAGAGCAATTTGCCGTCCTTCACCACGGCCACAACGGCGCCCGCGATGTCGGCATGTTCAATCTCCTGGGGCATCAAGCCATCGAGAAAGGCGCCCACATCATCAGCCGTCAAATCGTGACCCGCGGGCGAAGAGCCCTCGGAAACGGCAAGTTTGGAAGGAGCGGCCGACGCCTTTGGGTCCGTCGCCTTGGGGGCTTGCGCAGAAAGCGCGACGCAGCAGAAGGCTGCTGCGCAGGCCAGCCAGAACATTCTCGAACGTATCGAGTTTTTCACCGTAAAAGCCTCCCGCTTTTCCTGGTCCCGCCCGTAAGCCACAGCAATGCCGGAAACCGGCAATGCCGGCGCGCGAACGTGTGAAACATTTGTTGCATTCTTGTCAGGGGGAGACTAAGGACCAAAGTGAGGATTGTCAAGCAATTTGGTGACGCTAGGGGAGTCTCAGACCAGACTGCGCCCTTGCAACTAGCATAAACACCTCGAAGGCGGTCCCTAGCGGGGGTCAGTGGCTCGCTTGGTCCGCACCCTTTGCCGGCATCTTCCTCAGAAAGGCCGACAGGTTCGCCTGCTGAAGAGATCGCAGGCCGATACAAGCGTTGACGCTGTCCTTCGAGTTTTGCAGGACGCGCTCGCTCCCAGGGAGATTCTGGGATGCGAAAAAATCCTGAGAATCATCCCTTAGCTTTTCGTCACAAAAGTAGCCAGCGAACCCCGCAAAGCCTGCGGAAAGCGACGCATCGGATTTCTGCGCGATGGCGGGATAGTTGCTTTTGAAGAGTTCCCAAGCCGCTGCCTGGACTTCCACGTTCCCCAGCAAACCGCCGATTTGATACAAGTCTTGATTTCTTACATCGGGGCTCAAAGCCAGTTCGAACGTGCGCTTTGCCAGCCCAGTGCTGGGAAACTGCGTGAGAGCGCTAAAATAGTTGTAATACTCTTCGGGCGTCTTGGCCGTCTTCATATGCTCGACGTAGCGATCGTAAAGCGCGGCGTTGCCGTCGAGCGCAGACACGACGAGCGCATTTCCGGCCAGCGCGGCGTCGACGGAATTCGGATCGCGCATGTATTGCTCCACGAGGAGGCGTGACTTTGCCATGAGCTGAGGATCGCGGCCATTCGAGGCGAGCGCTCCGAAAACATCGGAGCGCAGGGCTCGCCGGTCGTCTGACTCACCGGCCACGGGATTCTCGCCGAGCTCCGCTGCTACCGGCTGCAGTAAGTCGCGCACCCATTTTTCAAACGCGGCCCGGTCGGCAGCCGACGCAACCCTGTCATGAATTTCGCCAAAGCGGTCCGTCATCACGTTCACGACCGCTCTCGTGCGCTCGCCCTTCATTTTTTCGAGCGTGTCCAGATAGTCTCCGATGTTCATGCGACCCACTCGCACCATCGCCCACTCGTCACTTAAAAAGTGGATGCGCTCCTCCGGAGAAAAACTTGTCTCCAACTCGGCGCTCATCTTTGCAACCGTCGGCGCGTCATAATCGCTGCGGTAGTAACCGCGGCCGCCGGCGTTGGCATACACCCAGGGCGAGCAGCCAGGCAGCTCAAATGTTTGCTGGCGCTGCGCAAGCAAAACGTAGGTCACATCTTTCGCACCATCAGGGCGAAGACTTACTGGAATCTGCCAAAGCTCCTGCGAGCCCGAGCCGAGCCTCGTGCTGTCCGCAAAATAACGTTCTTGCGAGAGCGTCACTTGCGTCGTCGATTTGTTTTTCTTCTTTTTCATTAAGCCGCCGCCGCTGCTACTTTCGCTGCACGCGGATTTCATCGTAATCAGAGGCGCTCCCGATTGTTCCGTAAACGTCGCCATGATGCGGTCTACCGGCTTTTCGGAGGTTGCCGCCATCTGATTCCAAAAATCCTCGGCCGTAGCGTTTCCGTAGGCGTGCTTTTCCAAGTAGGCATTCGCGCCCTTTTGGAAAACGTCCGGGCCTACGTACGCTTCCACCATCCGCAGAACGGACGCGGCTTTACCGTAGGCGATGCCGTCAAAGAGCGTCGAAATCTCTGCCGGAGTCTCCGCTTTCGTGCGGATCGCGCGAACGGATGCAATCGAATCCGTTGAGAGGGACGCGCCGGTCTCCTGAATTTCGCCGCGCTCGTCGTGCCACTCGGGCTTCCACGCTTTCATCGGCTTGAAAGACATCCACGTCGCAAATCCTTCGTTCAGCCAGATGTCGTCCCACCACTTCATGGTCACCAGGTCGCCGAACCACATGTGCGCCATCTCGTGCGCCAGCACGCCGACGACGGCTCGATGCGCGTCCACAGAGGCGTTCTTATCGTCGATGGTGAGCAAGGTTTCGCGGTAGGTGATCGCCGCGACATTCTCCATCGCTCCCGCGGAGAAATCGGGGAACGCGATGATGTCGAGCTTTTGGTAGGGATACTTTATCTGGTAGTAGGTGTCATAAAACTTCAAAATATTTTCCGCGGAGAGGAGCGCATAGGAGAGCAGATCCTTTTTTTCCGGCACGGCGCAGACGCGGATGGGAATCCCGTCGGCTCCGCCCGTGATGCACGCAAAGTCTCCCACCATCATGGCCACGAGGTAAGAAGACATTTTTGGCGAATCGGAGAATTGCAGTGTGTGCTTGCCGCTACCCGGCCCGGGCGTGTCCGAAACGATCTTGCCGTTGGAAATCGCAGTGTCGGCTTTATCCACCACGAGAGCGACGCGAAAGACCGCTTTGTAAGCCGGCTCATCGAACGATGGAAAGGCGCGCCGCGCATCGGTTGCTTCAAACTGCGTTACTGCATAGCGGCGCCGCGCCGTCTGGCTGAGATAAAATCCGCGAAGCTTGTCGTTCAGTATCCCAGTGAAGCGAATATGAATTTCGGCGGGGCCCGCTGGAACAGCGCTGGGTACGGTCAGTGTCGCCGTTTCATTTTTCTCATCCTTGCTGACTGCCGCAGCCTGCTTGAAATCCGCCGTTCCAACCCACGCTTCCTTAAACTCGATTTCGGCGGAATTCAGCACAATAGAAGTGGTGGCCTTCTCGAGATGAACGTGAATCGTCTCGTCGCCAGCGAATGTCGCGCTCCCAAGGTCCGGCTCGAATTTCAAGTCGTAAGAGTCCGGCATGGCATTCTCCGGCAGCCGTTGCGCCGAAACTCCCAAGGTCGCAAGCGTACTCCACACGGCCACCGCCAAAAGGCGCTTCATAGTCGTTTCCTTCCAATTTGCTTTGAAAAGAGCGGTATCACTTCTATATCGCTTACTGTAAGCAGCTGCGCGCCGATACTTGCCCCACGCACGCGCGCACTGTTTATGCACTTCGACCCCATTAGAACGAAATGCACTGTAGAGGATAGCAGGCAAACTGCCCGATTGGCATTGACGTTTCTGGGGCCAGGCCCGGCCGCAAGGGATCTGGGAGTTATAAAACGCAGGACCTTAGGCCGCCGTCAACTGACTGCTCCAATTATTTGTCCGCACAGTAAGTTGCTCGATCCGGTCGCGCCTCACGGCATAGCCGATGCCAGTCGTTTTCGGCACATGAATCGTGCCCTTCGAAGTCACATCCACTTCGGGCTCGATGATGTCTTCGTTCCAATAGCGTTTGCTCGCCGAGACGTCTCCCGGAAGGGTAAATCCGGCAAGCGTCGACATGGCTATGTTGTGAGCCCTTCCGATGCCCGTCTCGAGCATTCCGCCGCACCATACCGGGATGGAATGTGTCCGGCAGGTTTGCTCGACGCGGCGCGCTTCGCTGTGACCACCGACGCGGCCAAGTTTGACATTGATAATGCGGCAGGCTTTCAGTTCGATCGCCGTCAGCGCGTGCCTAGCATTGTTGATGCATTCGTCGAGGCAAATCGCGGTCTGGATTTGAGCTTGTAATTTCGAATGCGCATAAATGTCGTCCCAGTTGAGCGGCTGCTCCATCATCAGCAGCTTGAATTCATCGAGCTTTCGCAAATGAGCGGCGTCTTCGAGCCGATAGGCGGAATTGGCGTCAACGGAAAGCAAGATGTTTGGAAATTCCTTGCGCACCGCCGCAACGTATTCGAGATCTTTCCCTGGCTTGATCTTGAGCTTGATGCGCTGGTATCCGCTCTTCAGTTCTTCTTCGACCCGGCGCACGAGCGCCAGCGGGCTCTCGCGAATGCCGAGCGACACGCCACTGGCAATCTCATCGAACGTTCCGCCGAGCAGCTTCGAAAGGGAAACACCTTTGATGTGCGCTTCCGCGTCCCAAAGAGCATTCTCCACGCCGCTCTTTGCCATTTCGTGGCCGCGAATCGCCGCCAGAAGAGCGGGACACTCGGACGCGGCCGCGATCGTTTTCCCGATCAGCGCGGGAGCGACAAAATCGGAGATGACGTGCCAAGCCGTATCGGTAGTCTCCGAGTTGTAGCCTGGCGTTTCGCTGGCCGTGACCTCTCCCCAGCCGCTGACACCGTCCGCGACAACTTCCACAAGAATGATTCGGCGGTGGTGCGACACGCCAAAGCTGGTTTCAAACGGGGCTTTCAGCCGCATTTGCACTTCCCGTAATGTAATGGATTCAATCTTCATAACGCTCCAGAAGGTAGCTCCCCTGCTCTTTGTCGAACTCGAATCCCACGGCTGCGCGACCATCGGCAATGTTTGCCACGAATTGGTCGCGTACCTTTGTTTGAATTTTTTCCGCGGCCAGCGGTTCATCCCGGCAGATCTGGCGAATCCCTGCGGGGACCGCGATGCGTTCGCAATCCCGACTAGCCTCGCGTGGCCTGCCAGCGAGCACATCTTCCACACGCTGCGAGCGTACCCACCATTCTGCTACAAGACGGTCGGTCGGCAGCCCGGCGTGCAGCGGACTGGAAGTGCGGCCATAAAGATTCGGTATGTAGTGGCGCACGATCGCGCCGAGCCTCTCGATATTGAAATGTGCGTTTTTTAGCTGCAGCGGGTCAAACGTCCACTCAATCAGATTGATTCCGCGCTCGAGCGCATCTTCGCGCTGTGCCAGCTTCAGCAACCGGCCCACGCCGCGGTTCTGGTATTTTTCGACGACTCCGACCATGTGCGAATGCAAGTACGTCAGCCCCTCGCGCATCGCCGCAAACGCTAACGCAAATCCCACCGGCGTATTTCCATCGTAAGCCGTCATCACCTGGCCGCCAGTTTTCCTCGCCACAATAAAAATCTGGTCCGGCACGGTATCGAGCGGCGCGTATCCCCAGATGCGCTGCTGCAATTCGACGCACACGCTCATTTCTTGGGCCTCTTCCCTGGCCCGAATCTGGATTTCCTGCTTCACCGCCGATGTTGTTGCTTCGCTCATCCACAGTCCTTTCGACTATCCCAAGTCCTTGCCATTTTCCGGCACCCAGTACCAGCGGTGGTCGGCGCTATCTTCTTCCGCGCTGCGACGCAGCAAGGCAAGCGTCCGCGAAGTCTGGGTGTGCGCGCAGGCAATCAGTATCGCTCCCAGGACCGACATCGGTGCAACGTAAGAGCTGCCAAACGACGGGCTGGCTACCGAAGCGAGACAAAAGCTGTCGCACACTCTAGCGATAGGAGTCCGTTCGCTGTCCGTAATCCCAAATGTCGGAACACCCTGCTTTTTTGCGCGCATCGCCGCCTCGACGGTTTCTCGCAAACACTGCCCAAAGCTGATCGCGATCAACAGATCCTTCGATGTAAGCGTGCGAACCCTCCGCTGCACATTGCCCGTACCGCCGACGGGCGCGTCGGCCGGAAATCCCAGATGGACCAAGCCGTAGGCCAGGTGCCAGCTCAGCGAGGCGGCTAGGTCAATTCCGACGACCATGATGCGCCGCGCGCGCTTCACCAATTTCGAAAGCGCGATGATTCTTTCCGGATCGAGCGTCGTTCGCAGCGATTGCATGTTGCGAAGATCCATCTCTATGCCATGCCGGATACGATCAGCCAGCGAGCGTCTTTCTTGAGACGCGGCCTTAAGCGCCGTGTAAGGCGTAATGCGCATGATGAAGTGCGACCGCAGGTCCGCTGCAAATTCCGCGAATTTGCCGTAACCCAGCGCCTGGATGGTGCGAACGATGGTCGCCGCATCCACGTCGTATCGTTTCGCGAGCTCGCGCGAAGAAAGGAAAAAAGTATCTCCCGGATTTTCGAGAATCATCCCCAGCATTTTTTTCCTGCTGATGCTGAGCTTGGTTTGCGACTTCGCAAAACGGATTTCAAGCGGTGTCCGCCCTACCGCCTGAGCGCTTTCCCCGGGCGAACCTTGCAGATCGGAGTTCTGAGCGGTCTTCACCAATTTCATTGGCCTCGCCCACGCGAGAGATCGCTAGTGTCCTCGCCTCTTCGCCCAGCCATTGGTCTTCGACCCCAGCTTCTTTGCCGCACCAAAAAGCGCTCCCAAACGGCAGTGACGCAATTACAACGTATGTTGCATTCTGTCAAGATGCCTCACTTTGGGTTTTGCCGCTATCATTTCTTTTTTTGATTCACTGCATTAGTTATGCAACATCTGTTGCACCACCCATGAATTCCACTGCGATTTGAAAGAACAAGTTGACAATCAATCTCTCGACGCCTAGACTCACGCGCAATGTATGGCTTTTATCCTACTGCAACACTCGTTGCATGACGATGACTTTTGAACGTTGCGCGATCGCGTGGTGGCGGCGCACGCTGTTCCAAGGGGGTTAGAGGGAGGGGACTATGGCTATTCAAAAAACGCATTCCCGGGGGCGATGTTCCAGCACGTGGAGGATTTGGAAACGTTCGATGCTTCACGGTTTTAGCCTGGCATTCATTCTTTTTTTATCAGCGGTTAATCTCGCGGCGCAGACGACTTCGACGATTGAAGGCACCGTCAGGGACAACCAGGGCCTCGCCGTTGCCGGCGTGCAGGTTCGCGTGACGAGCAGCGAGCTCGCGATCGAACGCACGGCGACCACCGATGCCGACGGCTCCTACCGCATCGCGACTTTGCCGCCCGGCGTGTACGAGATCAAAGCTTCCAAGGACGGCTTTCAATCGGAGGTGTTCAAGAACCTGGAAGTCACGCTCAACAGGACTCTCTCTTTCGACATCGCCATGAAGGTCGGGGCTTTGAACCAGACAGTCACCGTTGACTCGGCGACGCCCATTCTCGAAACCGCCGCTTCCTCGACGGGCAGCACCATCACTCCGCAGCAAATCGAGGACATGCCCATCAACGGCCGAAACTATCTCGATCTTTTGCAACTCGTGCCGGGCGTCTCGCTTAATCGTCAAGCCGATCCAGCGGGCGATGACGCCACCCCGATCCTCGGTGAGCGCAGCGGCAATGCCCTGTTCCTGATCGACGGATTGCCAAATCGCGACAATTTCAATGGCGGTCCTTCGGCACAGTTCAACCAGGATTCGATTCTTGAGTTTCAGGTCATCACGGGCGGGTACAAAGCGGAATTCGGCCACGCTTCAGGCGGTATCATCAACGTTGTCACACGCAGCGGCACCAATGAGTGGCATGGCGGCGTGTCTACTTTTTTCCGCAACTCCGTTTTTGATTCGAACGACATTCCGGGAGCAACCGGCGGCGCACCGTTTCTCAACCGGTGGGATCCCACCGTCTATTTCGGCGGGCCGATCGTTAAGGATAAGGTTTTCCTCTTCGCCTCGGCGGAGCGCATTCAGGAGAGTCGAAATCTCAATTTCGTATTTAACCCCAATATCCCTACTACGCTGGTCAATTTTGAGGCTCCCTTCAACAAGAACTCTCTCACGTATGACACGCGCGCGCGCCTGAAGCTTGATGAAATACTCGGCCGCCACCGTTTGACCGAGCAGATGAACTACACGAACACGCACATTTCAGACTATCTGCCTCTGACGGCTTCCTTGAATCTTCCGGACACGCGGGAAAATTTGGACGGCCGCACACTTATGCTCGGACTAAGCGATCTCTGGACGCTCGGCGATACTTCCAACCCTTGGATTTCTAACGCCTATTTTCAGTACCGTGCCGACCCTCTGCGCACCAGCCCTTCGCATCCACAGGCTGGCATCCCCAACACGCTTTTCAATCTTTTTAGCAGCTATACCAGCGGCGACGAGTTTGGCGATCTCGGACAGGTTTCCTTCGGTCCGGGCTATAACTCCTTCACTTTCTATCAAAAGTACTTCTCGGCTGGGGACAACTTCAGCAAGCAGTTCGGCCGTCACAATATCAAGTTCGGCTGGGATTTCCAGAACACGAAGGTGGACGGAGCGGAGCCGAACAACTTCTTTACTCAGCTTTTCGCCACCGTGGACGACTTCAACGAGTTCGGCCCTATCAATTCAGGCATCAACCTGATCACGCTGCAAGCAGGGCCGACGCCCGAGGACAATCTGGTGCGCATCCACGACAACTACAACGGCCTGTATGTTCAGGACGATTGGAAGCTGACTTCCAAAATTACCGTCAACGGCGGATTGCGCTGGGATTACGATTCTGCATTTCCGAACAAGACGGATTTCTCGCCGCGCATCGGCGCGGCCTGGGCCATCACGCCAAAAACCGTCGTAAATGCCAGCTTCGGCGTCTTCTACGACCAGTTCCGCGAAGGTGTTGCCAGAGACATTCCCGGTTTTGGCGGCGCGAACATTCAGCGCGAGCGATTGCTCTCCTTCCCGCGCCTTTTTTACGGAAACCCCACTATTCTCACGAGTCTCTTCCAAACGTTGGGCCGCCCCACCGTCTGCGTCTCAAACGCCATGACCGAAGCGCAAGTGCAAACGGCCGGAGCCTCTTGCCCCAATGGTCTAGGCACCACTCTTTACGGCATCGACTACCTAAACAGTGTGGTGGCCCCGGGCCACGCGCCGATTCCGGCAAACTCGCTCGTCAATATGAGCAATATTCAGCAACTGAGCGGTTACACTCCGGATCAATTCCTGGCGGCCGCGGACGCCGCCATCGCCAACATGGCCGGCACGGATGCAAACATCACGGTGCCCGCAAACTATTGGAGCTGGGATCCTTTTGGCAATCTCACCACCATCGGCGGCATCCTAGGCACGGCCGGAGAGGTTCCCATTACCGTGGACCCGAACTTCAAGGTTCCGCACACGTTCAACTATCACGCCGGAATTCAGCACGAGATCAGCCCCGGCATGGCCGTGACGTTCGACTACTATCATAAAGACATAGCCGACATCACCACCGTTCGCGCCACGAACCTGGCGTTCATAGCCCGCATGCCTGGCTTTGCCAACACGCTGGACCCTGGCACCGGGCCCAAGAAAATCGAAAGCTACGGACCGTGGGGCGCGGGAACTTACGATGGGTTCACCGTCGGTTTCGAGAAGCGCATGTCGCACAACTTCACTCTCCAGGCGAACTATACCTTCACGCATGCCAATGACGATGTGCTCAATTCCACGCTGGCTTCCGAGATTCAGAACGGTGAAGGCGTAAACTTCCTCGCCATCGCAGGCCTCTCGGATAGCTACGTGGGAATTGTTCCGACGGTAACCGATGCGAACACCGGGCAAACGAATACAAACGGCCCCTTTATCAACAGCGAAGGCAATCCCGTTCCAAAGGCGGGCACTTATTACAACGGCGCCCTCATCGACAAGGGGCCCTCTGACCTCTCTCTGAATCATACTTTCCTGCTGCACGGCATTTGGCAACTCCCCTGGAAATTCGAGTTTTCCGGGATCTTCCGGGCGCAGAGTGGATTTCACTACAGCGTTTCGCCTGCGAACGGCGGGTCTGACTTCGACGGCGACGGCCTCTTCAATGGTCAGGGCCTCGATTTCGCCGGACAGGGAGCTCTTTTCGCGCGAAACTCACAAACCGCGCCCGCCTTCGTTAATTTGGATATGCGCATTGCGAAACGTTTTAATATCGGCGAGCACGTAAAGGCACAGGCGCTATTCGAAATGTTCAACCTCCTCAACCGCGACAATCCGGCTGCGGTGCAGACGCTCCAGGGCGGGACTCCAGCTTTGGGTTCCACGCTGCAGTATCTCCCGGGCCGTGAAGGCCAGATCGGGCTTCGATTCGAGTTTTAACGTTGAGCCATTTCCTAACCACCTACGAGGGCGGCCACAGAGTGTGGTCGCTCTTGTCTTTTCAGCTCTCATATTGTTGGGGGTGAACTAGAGTGGTGCGTGCGATTCGCATAGCTGCAGCTGAGGTCAGACCATGAAGCATCGTGCACTTTTGATTCTCGTTTTAATGCTGTTGGCAATTCCGCGGGGCTTCGCCCAATCGGACCCCTTCGATCTCGTCGTCTCCGGCGCGCACGTTATCGACGGTTCTGGCAATCCCTGGTATGTCGCCGACGTCGGTATCCGCGGGGGGCTCATCGTTGGAATTGGAAATCTCTCGAAGCATGCTTCCACACGCGTCATTGATGCGCACGGAATGGTCCTCGCTCCCGGCTTCATCGACATGATGGGCGGCACTACTCTTCCCCTCCTCATGGATCCACTTACGGCGCAGAGTAAATTGCGCCAAGGCGTCACCACCATGATGGCCGGCGAAGGCGACTCCATGGCGCCTCAAGACCAGCGCACCATCAAGGACATGAATCTCCCTGCGAGCATTTCGACCTGGGCCACGTTCGAGGAGTACAACCGCATGCTTGATGCAAAAGGCATCGGCATTAACGTCATCCATAACGTCGGCGCCGCCCAGGTTCGCCGCGTCGTCATCGGCGATGAAGACCGCGCACCCACGCCGGAACAATTAGCCAAAATGAAAGACCTCGTCGCCAAGGCCATGCAGGACGGCTCCGTTGGCCTCTCCACTGCACTGATCTATCCTCCTGGCACGTACGCCAAGACGGAAGAAATCATTGAGCTCGCAAAAGTTGCCGCGCACTACAGCGGCGTGTACTTCTCGCATATGCGCAATGAAAGTGCACAACTGCTCGAGGCCATTCAAGAGACCATTCGCATCGGCGAAGAGGCTCACCTCCCTGTGCACATCTATCATCTGAAAGCCGCCGGGCAGGACAACTGGCCTCTGATGACAAAGGCTCTTGCGCTCATCGAATCTGCGCGTGATCGCGGCGTCGATGTTACCGCGGATATTTATCCTTACATTCGCAACGGCATTGGTCTTGGATCGTTTATTCATCCAAAGCATTACGCCAATGGAACGGACGCTTTCCTGCCTACTCTCTCCGATCCCAAGGTTCGCGCCGAGCTTCAGAAGGAAATTGAGACGACAACGGATTGGGAGAACTGGTACCACCATGTCGGGAAAAACTGGGACAACGTGCTCGTCGTACAGGTTCCCGCGAAGGTGGAAAAGCGCTTCGAAGGAAAATCCGTCCAGGAAATCGCCGCGCTTCGAAACGCCGACGTTTGGGATACGTTCTTCTATTTGGTGCAGCAAGGCGGAGTCGATGTCGATCCCAAGAGCATGAACGAAGAACAAAAGCAGCAAGCGTTGCGCGCTCCGTTTGTGAGCATCGGCTCGGATGCGGAACCCATGAATCCCTTGACCTCTACTTACGCGCATCCAAGGACCTTCGGAACGTTTCCGCGAATCCTGGCAATGTATGTGCGAGAGGAAAAAGTGATCAGCCTCGAAACCGCCATCCGCGAAATGACTTCCCTGCCCGCCAATCAGCTGCACTTGTGGAATCGCGGCCGCATCGCTCCCGGTTTGGCTGCCGACCTCGTGCTGTTCGATCCCGCGAAAGTCGAGGATACGGCCACGTTCGCCAAACCGCTCTCCTATTCCATTGGAATGGGCTACGTATTCATCAACGGAAGGCTGGCCATCGATAACGGCCAGCCCACAGGGGTTCTCGCCGGAAAAGTGATTCGCGCTAACCGCTGACGCCTATCCCCCGGGCTGAGGGGGAAAATAATTTGAGGAGAATTCATGCAACGTAACCGAAACATATTTCTCGCCTCTATCGTTGCTGTAGCCAGTTTTGTCTTCGCAGTGCCGGCTCACGCTCAGTCCGCGGCCGCGGAGCGATATGACTACGACATAGTCATTCGCAACGGCCGCGTTCTCGACGGCGCGGGCAATCCGTGCATTTTTGCCGATGTGGCCATCAAGGACGGCCGCTTCGTGAGGCTCGGCAAAATCTCCGGCCGCGGCCGCACGGAAATCGATGCGACTGGCCGCTACGTTTCTCCCGGCTGGATCGACATGATGGATCAATCCGGCATCGCGCTGCCGAAGAACGGCCTCGCTGAAAACAAATTGATGGAAGGCGTCACTTCCGCCATCGGAGGGGAAGGCGGAACCCCCGTTCCCGCCGAACAAATCCGCGAATTCTGGACCGGCCTTGAAAAAAGCGGAATCAGTTTGAACTGGGGCAGCTATTTTTCTGAAACGCAGGCCCGCATCGCCGTGCTTGGCTACGATTCGCGCCAGCCGACTCCCGAAGAACTCGCGAAAATGAAATCCATTATGGAAACCGCCATGCAAAATGGCGCCATGGGGATGACCACCGCGTTGATCTATCCACCGAGCAGTTACGCGGCAACACCTGAGCTCATCGAAATGGCCAAAGTTGCCGCCAAGTACGGCGGCATTTATGCCAGCCACATGCGCGGCGAGGGAAAAGAACTTGTGCAATCTGTTGACGAGCTCGTCGAAATTTCCGAGAAGGGTGGCTTGCCCGGCGAGGTCTTCCATTTCAAAGCCGCATACAGCCCCGGCTGGGGCACGTTGATGCAGGAAGCCGGCCGCCACATCGATGCAGCCCGGGCGCGCGGCGTGGACGTTGCCGCCGATCTGTACGTTTACACGGCCGGCGGCACGGGCCTGGAAGCTACGATCCCCTCTTGGGCGCACGATGGCGGAAAGGACGCGCTCCTCAAGCGGCTCGCCGATCCGGAAATTCGCGCGCGACTGAAAAAAGAGATGGTTTCCGGCTCGCCCGGCTGGTGGAACATCATCGAAGCGTCGGGAGGCTGGCAAAACGTGGTGCTCGTCAACGCACAAAATCCGGACAACGCTAAATACCAGGGACGCTCCATCGCGGACATCGCAAAGGAGCTGAACAAAGATCCCGCCGACACGGCCTTCGATTTCGTAGCGCAGGCGAAAACCGGCCGCGTCCTCGCGATCTATCATATGATGAGCGAACAAGACATCGAGACTGCGCTCAAGTTCCCCTGGACCAGCATTGGCAGCGACGCCGGATCGGCTCTCGTGCCCGGAGGCGATGACGCTCTCGGACTGGCTCATCCGCGCAGCTACGGAAATTTCCCGCGCGTGATTGCTCGCTATGTGCGCGAGACGCACACACTGACGCTTGAAGATGCGATTCGTAAGATGACTTCGTGGCCCGCCACGCGGATGCGGATCGCCGACCGCGGCCTGATCCGGGAAGGCATGTGGGCCGACGTAACGATCTTCGACTATGACAAGATTCAGGACCGCTCGACTTACGAGCATCCCGACGTCACGCCGGATGGAATTGATTTCGTCATCGTGAACGGCCAGGTGGTGATCGACCATGGCAAGCACACCGGCGCGCGTCCCGGCAAAATTCTGTACGGCCCGGGTTACACCAAATAACAATGCCACGGCGGCATCGCCGGCGGAATTTCGCAACCCTTTCATAAAATCGGTTTAATAGTGCGTTTTCCGCATCCCGGCGTTAGAATCCGCGGCGACGTGGGAGGGATGAAAATGATTCATCGTGGAACGCTGGTGCTTGCGACTGCATTGATGGGCGCGATGGGCTTGCTTGCGGCGACGCGCGCACAGGCCCAGGCGAAGCTCTCCCCAAAGTGGGAAGAATTGACGGCAGCCGACTTTCGCCGTGGCATAGAACAATCGAAAGGGGCCTGCGTGCTGCCCTTCGGCATTTTGGAGAAACACGGACCGCATTTGCCGTTGGGAACGGATTTGTTGAACGTGCGATACGCTTCGCTGCAGGCGGTGGGGCAGGAATACGCCATTGTTTTTCCGGAATATTATTTCGGACAGATCTTTGAAGCGAAGCATGAGCCGGGAACCGTGGCGTACAGTCTCGACCTGCAGCTGAAATTGCTGCAGGAAACAACCGACGAGATGGCCCGCAACGGGTGCAAGAAAATCCTTATCGTAAATGGCCACGGCGGCAACGAATACCTGCTCCCTCTTTTTGCGCAATCGCAGATGGATAAGCCACACGACTACGTTGTTTATGTGATCGTCGGAGAACGAAGCACGCCTGGCGGACCGGCGAAGAAATCCACCGGGATTGACTACCACGCCGGGGAAAATGAAACCTCGAACACCATGGTCTCGCGCCCCGACCTGGTGCATTTGGATCGCGCGGCGAGCGAATCTGGGGCGGACCAGAAACGCGTGAATTTGCCGGAAGACGTGTATACCGGAATCTGGTGGTACGCACGATTTCCAAATCACTATTCCGGCGACGGTTCCGTCGCGACAAAGGAGCTTGGCGAATGGAACATGAAGAATTGGATCGAGGCCATTATTGAAGCCATTCGCGCGGCGAAGGCGGATGAGCAGAGCCTGAAGATTCAAAACGAATTTTACGAGAAGAGCAAACATCCACTCGACACGCGGCCTTGATTCTTGGGTGAACGCTTCATGACGGACAAGAATAAAACAGCGCCAGGTGATCGCCGAATCGGAATGGACGCTTCCATAACGCGGCGGGATTTTCTCGGTTCGACGCTTTTGGCGTCGGGCGCGAGCCTGCTCAACGGATGGAATCCGGCCCAGCTTCTTTCGATGGGAAGCGGCTCTGGAGCTGCTGACGCGAAAGAGGATTGGACGGGATATGGAGGCGTCGGCGAGTACAGCCGCTCGAATGGAAATACCTATGAGGTGATGGAGGCTGGCCACAAAATGCGCGACGGCGCGTTTGACCCGCTGCCTGCGGACACCATCGAGACGGGGGAAACCTACGACTGCGCCGTTGTGGGAGGAGGAATCAGCGGCCTGGCTGCGGCGCTATTCTTTACCAGGAAAACTGGTCAACGGCCGGGCGGGCCGGACAAGACGTGCCTCATTCTGGAGAATCATCCGATTTTCGGAGGTGAGGCCAAACAAAACGAGTTTGAGGTGGATGGAAAGAAACTTGTAGCGCATCAAGGTTCGGCAATTTATCTGGTTCCCTACCCGTACAGTTTCATTGCGCGATTTTACGATTCCATTGGGCTGCACGCTCCCAAGCTGACGTACCAAAAGTGGTCCGGCTCGGGACCCGAGATGGCGCTGAGCCACACACCTTATGATTCGGCGGGATTGAGCCGGGGGCAGTACGGCCTCTGGTTTGGCACGAAGTTTGGACAAAAACCAGGGATGTGGTTCATTGACCCGGTTGGAAAAAAGATGGAAGGCGCGCCCCTTTCGCCGGCTGCGCGGCGCGAATTGCTGCGATGGTTTTCCGGAGCGGCGGCAGACGAGTCGAAATTCGATCCACCGCGCTACGAAGGTGATGAAATTTCGCGAGGACTGGATGCGATTTCGCTCGAACAGCACATGATGGAGCGCTATGGATTGAGTCGCGAGACGATTCGGACCTTTCTTTCGCCCGTCGAGGGCGGCGGTTCTGGACTCGGGCCCGATGCGCTTTCTGCCTTCTCGGAGTACGCTGCAGATTTGCTGCATCCGTGGGACGACGGGGCGGGCGATTCAGTGCAAATGTTCCCCGGCGGAAATACCACGATCGCGCGGCTCATGATGAAGGCGCTCCTTCCTCCCTCGATGGATGGGCCGGCAACCGTTGAAGGAGTGAGCCGCGGCACGGTCAATTTCGCGGCGCTCGATACACCCGGGCAGAGAGTCCGGCTGAGGCTTTCCGCGACAGCGGTTTCCGTGAAGCATAACGGCGATCCGGCGAAGGCCGGTTCCCTATCGATCGCTTACGCTAAGGACGGAAAAGTCTTCCGAGTGAAGGCTCGCTCGGCGGTGATGGCTGGTGGAAGCTGGACAACGAAACACATCATCAAGGATTTGCCCGAAGCACAGCGAAAGGCCTATGCGCAGTTTTACCGTTCGCCCTGCATGATGGCGAATGTTGCGGTACGCAACTGGCGGTTTCTGCAAAAAATGGGAATCACAGGATGCAGGTGGTTTGAAGGCGTGGGAAATTATTTTGACGTCCGCAGAGTGGCCGTGTGCGGCGGCATCGACCCCGCGATCAATCCAGATGCGCCGATTGTTTTGACGTTGAAAGTTCTTTACTCCTATCCCGGCTTCTCGACCGAAGACCAGGGACATCGCGGGCGCGGCGAGATGCTCACCACATCGTTCCGCGAGTATGAGCGGCGAATTCGGCAGCAGTTCACGGAAATGTTTGCGGGCGCAGGTTTTGATGCAGAGCGCGACATCGCGGGAATTGTTTTGAATCGCTGGGGTCATGCCTATCTCAATCCGCAGCCGGGATTTTTCTTTGGGAACGATAGCAAGCCGGCGCCGCGAGAGGTGTTGCGGAACGCGCCCTTTGGACGAATCGCTTTCGCGAACACGGATCTGGCCGGAGCGATGGATCACCGCTACTCGATCCTTGAGGCGCATCGAGCGATTGAACAGTTGTTGGAGCAAGTGGTGACATGAAAAAAGGTGCAGGCGAGGGCGGATGCAGGCTATTTGAAGTTTATTTCTCCTCCGCGTCCAACGTGCGGATCGGGAAATCGGTGCGCCATATGCGTGGGAGACGGGTGATTCACTTTGGACCGTCTACCTTCGGCTTGCAATCGAGCGTGGGCTTCGGGCCAAGACGGAAGACTCGCGTTTTCCTGTGTCCAATGAACCAAGGCGGCTTCACCGCACCAGCGAATTAGTTTGCGCATGGCACGGCCGTGGGCTCCGGCGACCATGAATCGCTTCATCTCCACTTCAGAGGTCCAGAGAGTTGCAGTCCAGAAGGTGCGGCGGCGGTCGCGAAGCAGCCTCGTGGCGAGATTGCCGTCGGAGCGCGAGGCCTGCCGCGTGGATCGCAAGGCATAGAAAAAGAACATGGGGAGAAAACGCCAGGAGCGCACGCGAAGGCGTGTGATGGAAACGAGCGGCATGTTCCTCAGCTGAGGTTACCAGATGGATCGCCGAAAAAGCGAAGGGCTCTCTGAAGAGAGCCCTCGCCTTCGGAGAATCAGCCGAAACTGAGGAGCGACCTCAGCCTCGTACCGGTTATTTATTGCGAAGGCTATCGGGTGTGCCGATGCCGGTGCAGGCGTCGTAGCCGAGAAAGGCAAAGACGGCGTGTTCGCCGCACGTGCCGTAGACGATGTCGTTGAAGGAACCGCCGAAGATGTGGTTGTAGAGCATGGCGTTTTCAGCTTGGCTGGAGCCGCTGAAACTGCCGGCGGCATTGACGATGCCGGCCAACGAGGGTGCGGAAACGCTGGTGCCACCGACGACGAACCAGCCAGTTCCAAAAACCGGATTGCTATCCCAGACCCAGACGCCCGTTGCCGGGTTGGCGTCGAAAGAAAGGTCCGGCGTGCCACGAGAATTACCGACGATAAAGCGGACGCCGTCCTGGAACGCAGGTCGAGGCTCAACCAGACTGGAGCCGCCGCCGGCGTCCTGCCAAGTATTCTCAATAATGAAGTTACCCGTGTTCGGGCTGCGCGAAATACTCGTGCCGCCTGCCGAGACGACGTTCGGAGAAACGCTCGGATATTCGGTGCCGGGGCTATCGCCCGACGAAGCAAAGAAGACGACGCCAGGGAAAACGAAAAAGGGGTCGAAATCAGTTTCGAGGCCGAATTCGCCTGTGCCGAAGCTCATAGAAACTTCGCCGCCGCCAGCGGCTGCTACCAAACTGGCGCCAAGCTGAGCAGCATTAAATAAGTTAACGAGGCCGTTGTTGGGGGCTTCGATCAGAAACAGCTTGGCTTGCGGAGCCATAGCATGAGCCCATTGAAGGTCCAAGGCAGTCTCAAGGTGAAACCCGCCGGTGGGATCGAGCCCAGGCTCCGTACCGGTGAGGTACGTCACGGTCAGATTCGCAGGTGGAAGCCCAAATTGCGCGGAGAATATCGCAAGGTCCGCGGCAGCCGTGGGATCGTCAAAACCCTCGATGAGAGCGATAGCGCCCGCACCCTTGCCAGCGTTGGGATTCTCGGTGGTGACGTCGGGATTGCAGCCTGGGACCTCGCGATGAACAAGGTGATAGATACAGCCCAGAGAAGCGGGAGTCTCAAAGAATGCACCTGGGAACGGCTCCAGTTCGTTGGGCCGGGCGGCAGGACCGAAGTTCATTCCAACGGGTGGAACGAAAATGTGGAGATGCGTATGAGCCTTGACTCCAGCGTCGCCGGGTTCGGCAATGCTGGATTTGGGGATCATGACGTGCCCCTTGGACACGGGGCCGACCGCCTGCTGGGCCGAACTGAACCCAGGAGACAAAAGCAAAGCAACGGAACCCACGAACAAACCTGCAGTTAATTTTCGGATCATTGAACACACCCCTTACACGGTCTCCGAATCGAGCCCGAAGACAGTGCGCACGATGTTAAGCGCTGGATTACCGAAGTCAACCCTCATTCGCTAATTTTCATAGTTCAGTAATGGAAGGGCGTGAGCTTCTAGAGGTAGCCAGATCAGAGGCCGTTGGTAACCGCCGGGAGTCCTTAGCGTTCGCGGCGGAGTTGGTCTAGCCAGCGGTTCAGGATGGAATTGGAGGATGATTCGATGTCGAGGAATTCGAGGCCCATGCCAATGCGGGGTTTCACGATGCGGACCATGGCCAGGGCCTGGACGGATTCGCCTTTGCGAGTGAGCGTGACACGGGCGCGGGATTTGACGGCCAGGGGCTTGCTGGTGCAGACGAAGCAGCCGCCGAGAGAGAGGTCAGAGGTGATGCCATCGCAGCGGGCGCCGGATTCGAGGTCGAGGACTTCGGCATCGGCAGCAAAAGGGTAGCGAATAGCGTAACGGCGGTCTCGCAGGCTAACTTTGTGCGACACCCCATCGGCCGTTCGATCGTTCATGGTGATAACGTTGCCCACTGTCAGTTAAATCGGGGAAATGAAAGTCAGGAGTGACTGTCGGAGCGTTCCCCTTTATCGAATAAGGGTGCCAGAGAACTCCGAAAATAGGGGAAATGTGAGGAGAAGGAGAGCGAAAAAGGCAACAGGGTGATGCCCGAAGACGTGATGTATCGCGGGCCTGCGAATGGCATGGCATTGCAGCGTTTGGGGCGCAGAGGCAGACGGAGACGGGCGCAGCGCAAGATATTAGTTGGTACGACAAAGGGAGATGACGCGGGCGGGAGGGCTTGGGAAGAGGATGTTAGTCTGGTAAGGAAGAATTACTTCATGCTAAGCGACACAATGCGAAGCGACGGACTGCGGCAGAGCGACCGCGTGAATTTCCGGATGCCGGTAGAGGCGTCGTGGACGACCAGCGCTGGCGAACCGGTGAAGCGCATCGCGGAGACGCTGTTGGTCAGCCGCAATGGCGGAGTGTTGCGCCTAAACGAGAAACTGACGGCGGGACAAGAGATTACGCTGCGGCGGATGGAAGGCGACCTTGTAAAGACGACGCGGGCCCGCGTGATGGCGGAGATCGACCAGGAGCCGGACGGATTTTTGTACGCGATTCAGATCACGGAACCGAGGGCGGATTTCTGGGATATCGACTTCCCTGCTCCGTATAAGGCGGATGAGGCACTGGCGCGGCTCTTGATGGAATGCGGTTTTTGCCAACGGCGCGAAGTGGTTTATTTGAATGAGCTGGAGCTGAAATCGTTTGAAGTGCGGAAATGCGTCGCGCGGCTTTGCAAGCATTGCGACACTCCTTCGATCTGGATTGAGGCGCAGGCGGAAATCAAGGCGCAGGAAAAAGGTGCGGCAAATCAATTGACGGTAGAAGAGCGCGTAATTCCGCGGCGGAACCGGACGCGGGTGAAGGCGCGGGTCTTGGCGTGCATTAGGAGGCGCGGATTTCAGGAGGAAGTGGCGGTTTGCGAGGATTTGTCGAAGGGCGGATTGAGTTTCCGGAGCCGGAACGAGTATCCGGAGGGATCGCGCGTCGAGGTGGCGGTGCCATTTACGCCTGGGAGCGGTGCGATTTTTGTGCCTATACGGATTGTGTTTTCCCAAGCGATTCCGGCCGCAGGCTTGTACCGGCATGGAGCGGCTTATATTCGGCCGCCTAGTGATTCGGCGGATTAAAGCGGAGTTTTAATTGTTGTTGGAAGGGTTTGTGAAGTCGTGGCGGTTTCTGTAACGTCCCCAAGAGAAAAACAAAAAACAAAAGCGCCGTGCGCTTAGAACGCGCTGAAGAATAGATCCGCGGCAAAGACGGGCATGGCCCTTCGAAGCTCAGGGTAAACTGCCCCTACCGGATCAATCCATCACGTTGGCGATGTCGCGTTCGTGGCGACGGCGGTGGAGGTAATGCATTGAGATGTTCAGATACGCGTGGCCACAGGGCGTTTCGATGGCGATAACCATGGCTTCGGTGTCGGCACTGCCGGAGAGGCCTTCTTCGTTCATGTGAATCTCGGGTGGGAAAACTTTGAAGCGGAACCCCTGGTCGTTGAGAAGAGTGACCGAGTTACCAATCACCATGTTCGCGAGTTCGCAGACCGTTTCGCGAATTACCTGATCGCTGCTGGGAACTTCTTCGCCGGCGAGATGGCTGGCAACCTTCATCGCGACTTCGGGTGAAAGATCAAGGATGACGCGGCCTTCGATGTCGCCTTTGATGGCGATGAGCGCGGCAACGCCTTTGCGGCGATAGGTGTTTTCGTCCATCGAGAGGTCGAGGATTTTCGTCGGCGCCTGGAGCGATTCGGCGAAGACGGCGTCGGCGGCATTAATGAACGGCTGGATGAGTTCCATTCTCATGCGCGGTGCTCTCCTGCGAAGGCGACGGGCGCGCCTGCGGCGTTAGGATCGTCACTGAGAACATAACGGAGAATTTCGTAAAGGACTTCGGGCTTGACGGGTTTTTGCACGAAGTGTTTCGCGCCCTTCTGGAGCGCGGCCAGGATGTTCTCCTGGTAGCCCACCGAAGAGACCATGACGATGCGCGCTTCGCCATGCTGGCGGACGATGCGCTCGACGGCCTCGATGCCTTCCATCTGCGGCATGGTGATGTCCATGAGCACGATGTCAGGCTTGGTGCGATTGAACTCCGCGATGGCGGTGAGGCCGTCGCCAGCTTCTCCGGCGACTTCGCCGCCGAACATCTCAATCATCTTGATGATGTTCTTGCGAGCGAAGACGGAGTCGTCCACCACCAGGTAGCGAACGGGTTGATTGTCTTTCCGTAACAGAGCGGCAAATTGTTGCATGGCCTTCTCCTTCTCCCGGCACGGTGTCAAGTGCGATGGGAAGAAACGGGTGTCCTTTCCGATTTCTCGTTCTTGTCGTTATTCTCGTTCTTGTCGAATTTTTCTGAGTTGGAGCGATCGCCGCCGTAGTTTTGAATCAAGTATGCGGCGATACCTTCCAGTGGAATCACTTTGTCGGCGTAGCCCTTGGAGATGGCGGCTCGGGGCATGCCGCTGACCACGCAGGTGTCTTCGCTTTGAGCTATGGTCACGCCACCGGCCGCTTTGAGCGCACCCAGACCTTCGGCGCCGTCTTCGCCCATGCCGGTCATCAAGAGACCGACCGCGGTGGGACCAAATTGCTGGGCGACAGAATGAAAGAGGACATCGGCCGATGGACGGTGGCCGTTCACCGGCGTGCCGTCGGATAGGACGGCCATGTCACCACGCGGCATGCGGCGAACCATGATGTGGCGGTTGCCGGGGCAGATCAAAACGCGGCCAGCAATGAGGAGATCGCCGGAACGAGCTTCCTGCACTTCGAGAGCGCAACACTCGTCAAGCCGCTTTGCGAACATTTCCGTAAAGCCTTCGGGCATGTGTTGGACGATGAGGATGCTTGCCGGAAAATCGCCAGGGATCTGCGAGAGAACGTATTGCAGAGCGTTCGGCCCGCCGGTTGAAATGCCGATGGCGACGATGCGATTCGGCGCGATCGCGGAATGCTGTTTCTTTTTCCCCTTTGGGGGATCATCGGAAACGACGGCGGCGGGCAATTTGCGTCCGGCGGCGCGCTTCGCGACTTTAATTTTCTCGATCAGCTGGTCGGCGATGGAATCGAGGTGGCCAGCAGCGGCGTCCTGGGGCTTCTGCACAAAATCGATGGCGCCGAGCGCGAGGGCTTTGAGAGTGGCATATCCGCCCTCTTTTGAATGGGTGCTGAAAAGAACGACCGGCATCGGAGCACGGCGCATGATCAGACGGAGAGTTTCCATGCCGTCCATGCGCGGCATTTCGAGGTCGAGGGTGACGACATCGGGATGCAGCTCTTCGATTTTTTTCAGAGCGAAAGCGCCGTCCATGGCGGTGCCGACGACCTCGATGGAAGGGTCGCGGGCGAGGACCGCGGGAATGAGTTTCCGCATGAGGGCGGAATCGTCGACGACGAGGACTCGGATGCGGGCGCTCATGCGATGGCTCCGAGCGGAACGGCCCGAGAGAGACGCGAAAGGACGGCGGGCACGTTCAGTATGAGGACGACGGTGCCGTCGCCAAGAATGGAAGCCCCGCTGACGAGATCGCTGGTGACAATGTCGGTCGGTAAAGCTTTGATGACCAACTCTTCCTCTCCAACCATACTATCAACGACGAGGCCAAAGCGTTTTTCAACGGCACCGATAACGATGACAAAGTGCTTCTTTTTAGCAGGCTCGGGGTCTATCGAATGAAGCCGGCTGAGGTGCTCGAGGCGGACGAGAGTGAGAATTTGATCGCGGAGGCGAAGCACCTCACGCTGGTCGATGCGATGAACTTCCTGCTCGTGGATTCGAGAGATCTCGACGACAGAGGAGAGCGGCACGGCAAAAAGGCGGCCACCGACGCGGAAGAGCAGCGCCTGAATGCTGGCGAGGGTCAGCGGGGCGCGGAGCTGAAACGTAGTACCGCGCATCTTTTGCGTGGAGATATGGACTGTACCTTTTAGCTTGTCCAAAACGCTGCGGACGACATCCATGCCCACGCCTCGGCCGGAGACTTCCGTGACTTCGGCGGCGGTGCTGAAACCAGATTCAAAAATAAGGTTGAGCGCTTCCTGGTCGGTGAGGCGCGCGGCTTCCTCCGCTTTGACGATTCCCTGCTTGACAGCTTGTTGGCGGACGTGTGCAGGATCGATGCCGCGGCCATCGTCGCGAACTTCGATGACAACCTGAGTGCCTTGATGATAGGCGTTGAGAAAGACGGTGCCGCGCGCGGGCTTTCCTGCGGTGAGGCGTTCATCGGCGGGTTCAATGCCGTGGTCGACGGCATTGCGCACAAGATGCATCAGTGGCTCCCCGAGGGCGTCGAGAATGCTTTTGTCCAGATCGGTATGCTGCCCAGAGATGTCCAGCGCCACGTCCTTGCCACATTGCTTGGCGACGTCGCGAACAACGCGCGGAAAACGGCGGAAGAGTTGCTCGACGGGCACCATTCGAATTTTAAGAACGCACTTGTGGAGTTCGTCAAGAACGCGGGACTGAAATCCGAGCGCTTCCGAGAGCTTCGCGCGAACGGGATCGCGTGCGTGGCGCTGATCGAATTCGGCGAGTGCGCGGTGAAGCATGGACTTGCCAATGATCAACTCGCCGACGAGATTCATGACGGCATCGATGCGATTGGCTTCCACGCGCAGAGTACTTTCTGCGACGGTAGCTACGGCCGATGCGGCTTTGGCAGTGTCGGCGGCGTCGGCATGATCGGCGGAATTGGCCACCACTTGTGCAGCCTGGGCGTCGAGCAGATCGCCAAGGAGTTCGTGATCAGGTGTTTGGGCGCTTGTGGCGCGTTCGACCCGCACGTCAGAAACGATGCTCGGAATGCGGCAGCGCTTTTTGATGGTGTCTTCGGGCTGAACGCTGGCAAGCGCGGCCTCGACAATTTCGACCGTTGCGGCGGTCAGGCTGTCTTCCGGACGAAGCGCGATCAAGGTGCCACAGCCGTGAAGGACGTTTCGAATGAGTTGAAAGGCAGCGGCGCGCATGAGGCTGTCAGGATCGATGCGCAGGGCCACGTTGTAGACCTTTTCTCCGCGGTGAACGGCTTCGGAGATCATGAGCTGCTCGTATTCGGTCCAAGCGAAACTCGCTGGCACAGCCGCGGGAGCTTGGGGAGTTCCGGCAGCTGGAACCGGAGCCGCCGTATCGACCAGGAGGCCGCGGATCAAGCCATGGAGCTTTTCAAGAGACGGAAGCTTTTTGCCGCGCTGGTAGGAGGACAGCATGGCTTCAAAGGAATCGGCAGCAGCAAGGACGACCTCGGCGAAACGAGCACCGTGTTTCTGAGCGACTTGGGGCGTAAGAATGTCTTCGAGTTCGTGCGCAAGCTCGCCTAGTTTGTGAAAGCCGCACGCGGCCGAGTCGCCCTTGAGCGTGTGAACAGCGCGGCGGACGCGGCGAATGACTTCTTCGTCCGCGGGATGGGCCTCGAGCTCGAGCCCAGCCTCGTTGAGCGATTGCAGCAGCTCATTCGCGCTCTCAAAAAAGATAGCGCGAAGCTCAGGGTTGCGATCTTCGGGAGACTTGCTCAAGAATTCGCCTCTACGCGTTGGTATGCGGTGCCATTGTTTTCATGAACCATGCGGAACTTTTGAGTCAGGCCGAAGAGACTTTCGGCGTGGCCCACAAAAAGGTAGCCGCCGGGATTCAAGCAATGCCAGAACTTTTCGATCAAACGCTTTTGTTCGGCCTCGTCGAAATAGATCATCACGTTGCGGCAAAGAATGATGTCGTTGCGGCGCGGCAAAAATTCAGTCTTGAGATTGTGGAAATCGAACTGGACAAGCTGCTTTAGCTGCGGCTTGATGGCGTATTTGTCGCCGGATTTTTCAAAGTAGCGCAGGCGGCAGGTGTAATCCACTGGCTCCATTTGCTGCTCTGTGTAGACGCCTTCCTGGCCCACGCGCAGGCTGGCGTAGCTGATGTCCGAAGCAACGATTTCCAGCTTCCAGGGTGGAGGAATTAAAGGCTTGGGAGACGGCATGTCGAAAGGAAGCGGGTTGCGCAAGTAGTAGTAGGCGAGCGCGTCGCAAATCAAAATTGCAACAGAGTAAGGCTCCTGGCCAGCGGAACAGCCGGCGCTCCATACGCGAAGATTCCAGTCGCGGCGTTCCTGCTTCTTGCGAAGCAAATCTTCCAGGACAGTTTTTTGCAAAAGGTCGAGTTGCGGCTTGTTGCGGAAAAAGCTGGTTTCGTTGACGGTGAGGTTTTCGAGAAGCAGGGCGAGCTCGGCGCGGCCTTCGCGGCTGGTGAGCAAGCGATAGTAGCTGTAAAAAGAATCGAGCTGGCACACCTTTAGACGGCGCTGCAGCCGGTCTTTCAGGAAGTGCGAGCGGCGCTCGTCAAAGAACATGCCGCATTCCTGATAGACAAGCGTCTGCAATAGCTTCAGTTCAGCTTCCGTAAGTTGGATCTGAGCGGTTAGCGTTCCCATGAAATAAGCGGCGATCCGGCATTTCGGCGGCCCCCGATTCGATCGGGGGTAGCGCTACTTTGCAGTGGCGACGGTTTCCGCGGCCTCCTCGAGTCGTTTGAGCTCCGGCCGATGCAAAAGCTTGGAAATATCCAGCAAGATGATGAGGCGGCCCTTTAGTTTGCCGACTCCGGTGACATATCCGGACTCACCGTCGGCAAAGACGGAGCCGGGGGCTTCAATTTCAGATGGCGGAATCTTCAACACTTCGGAAGCGGAATTGACGATGAGACCGAGCAATTTGTTGTCGAGCTCCACGACCAGAATGCGATTTTTCTTGTCCGAGGAGATCTCCGTGTGGCCAAACCTTTTGCGAAGATCCATTACCGGGATGATTTTCCCGCGCAGATTGATGACGCCTTCGACGGTATCGGGCGCACTCGGGACTGCCGTGATTTCCGGGACGCGGACAATCTCCCGTACGGCGCCGATACGCACGCCGTACGTTTCATTTCCGATGCGGAAACCGACGATTTGTAAGTCCTTTTCCATTAAGCGATTCTCCGGCTCCTCAGGAACGTACGAGCTCGGCGTATTCCGACTCGTGTTCACGGTTGGAACTCTGATGCCCGCGGCGCGGAGCGGCTTGGTCTGAGTGGCGGCCGCGGCTTTGGCCTTGCGCGGAACGGTCGAGGACAAAACGGTCCATGCTGTCGAGCAAATTGCGGGAAAGTTTGAGCATCTGCTCGGCAGCGGCGGAGAGCTCGGTCGAGCTAGATGCGGACTGCTGCACGAGCTCGCGCATCTTATCCATGGCGCGAACGACGGCTTGCGCGCCGGAAGCTTGTTCTTCGACCGCTGAGTTGATTTCCTGTGTGATTTCCGTGAGGCGGCTGGTGGCCTTGGCGATTTGCGAGGAGCCGACGGACTGTTCGTTGGTGGCGGCGCCGATTTCCTGAGAGAACTTGTAAACCTCGGTGACCACGTTGGAAATTTTGTGCAACGCTGTGCCGAGCTCGTTGCCGAGGCTCAGGCCTTCTTCCACGATGCGCGTGCTACGCTCCATATTTTCGACGGCCTGGCGCGCTTCGCGCTGAATGCTCTGGATAAGGTCGGCGATTTCCTTTGTGGATTGCGTGGATTTTTCGGCCAGTTTGCGGACTTCGTCGGCGACGACAGCGAAACCCAAGCCGTGCTCGCCGGCGCGGGCCGCTTCGATGGCAGCGTTCAACGCGAGTAGGTTGGTTTGCTCGGCGAGGTCATCAATCACTTCGATGATTTTGCCGATGTCATCGGCGCGGTGGCCAAGAATGTTGATGATTTCCGCGGAGGATTGAATGGCCTTGTTGGTGCGATTGAGGCCGTCCGTGGCCTTTTCCATGGTCTGGATGCCGGTGACAACTTCTTCGCGCGAACGATTGGCGATGTCGAGAAGGACTTTTGCGGTGTCTGCTACACGCTGAATGGAGGTGACCATCTGATCGATGGAGGCGGAAGTTTCCGCAACGCTGGAGGCTTGCACTTGTGTGTTCTTGACGACGTTTTGCACGTTGATGCTCATCTCGTGCATCGTGCTGGTGACTTCTTCAATGGCCGAGGAGGCCTGGACGCTCACTTTCGCCGATTCGTCGGCGGCGCCAGCGACCTGATTGGAGCCAGCGGAAACTTGCCCGGCGGAATCGCGCGTGGTGCGAACTAGTTCCTGAAGGCCGTGGGACATGCGAAGAAATGCATTGCCAAGAGTGTCGCGCTTGGAGCGAGGCACGACTTCGACGGTGAGGTCGCCTTCAGCGACGGACATGGAAACATTAGCCATTTCTTTCAAGTAGGCGACCATATTATTGAAGGTCGTGGCGAGGGCGCCTATTTCGTCGTTGCGATGAATGTCGATGTTTTGATCGAGATCGCCGGAATCGCCAATTTCGCGCGCGACGGTGATGAGGTGAGTGAGCGGCTCGCTGATGGACTTGGCAGTCTTGATAGCCGCGAAGATGCCGACAACACAGGCGAGGAGCGTGCCTAAGGTAGTGAAGCCAAAACTAACATAACTGGCACGTTTGGCCGACTCCGAGGATTCGTCCGACGACTTTTTGATGTCCGAGCTGGTTTGATCCAGGACGGCCGAGGATTTTGTAAGCCAGGATGCAGGATCTTTCTGGAGATAGAAAATTTGAAGGTCGGAGACGGTGGCGTCACCGGAATCGACCTGGTGGCGCTTGGCGAGGAGAGGCTTGGCAAAATTGTCGCCCCAGCTTGCTTCGGTGCCTTCGACTTGGATGAGGGCAGTCTTGACGCTTTCGTTGGTGGTTTGCGCCTGACCGCGTTTGATCAAGTCGTTGATGTCGTTGAAGCCTTTGTTGACCTTTTCTTCGTCGCGGGGATCGCCGCTCAGGAGGAAATTGTCCATGTTGTGGCGGTTCAACATGATCTGGTACCGGACCGCCTCGATGGTGCGAACATTTTCGACCGCGGCCGAGGCCTCGTTGCGGGCAGTCTGTTCCCTAAAGCCAGCGACAATGTTGACGATGAACAGCAGACCCAGAATGATCAGAATTGCGCCAAAACCTAAGTAAAGCCTTTTCCCAATCGTCATTGCAAAATGCCTCCACTCACCCCGGCGACGCGGCTTGCTTTAAACCGCTCCTGCCGTTTTCTGCGATTCCCTTAATTCGCCCCGGCGCTGAACTCAAATTCGACGATCTGTGTGGTTTCTTCAGGCGCAGCCGCAAATTTCCATTCCTTCACGGCATCCTGGCAGGCCTGGACCAGCAGCGGATGACCGCCGATCACACGAGTGCTTTTGACGCGTCCGTCTGGCGTAATTACGACTTCGATCTTCACCTTGCCGGAGACGCTCATGCGCCTGGCAAGCTCCGGATATGCGGGAGAGACCTTGGACTTGACCTTGCGCTTTCCTTCGTCTGTGGAACCTGTCTGCGCCAACGTGCCGGTTCCCAAACAAAGACCGATGGCAGCCGTGGCGGCTCCACGCACAAACCTTTTCCATGCGAATCTCATCGACACCACCCCTCCTAAGAATGGGGAAACCCCACGGTAGAGAAGGCACGTCGGGTGCCACCGCGGATAGCTCTCGCTCGCTTGATAGCGCGAGAGCGGAAAGGGCGGCAAGTGGCGTAGAATGAGGGGTTAGTGCTGTTTCTCGATGCGAGGAGCTGCGCGCCAAAACAGCGAGCGCGTCTCAGCTAGCGTGATCTGTTTGTGGTGAGGTCTCATGCTGAGACGATGTTGACGAGGAAGCGGCAGAGAGAGTGGACGATTCGGCAACGCAGCCGAGAACGTCGATTGACTCAGAATGAGATGAGTCGCTAGGGTGGTAGGGAACGGCAGAACTCAAATTGAGACACGCGTCCACCCCCAACCCCTGATGCCCGAAACGAAACCTATCCGGACTTCGCATTTAACCACTCGGTTAAATAAGACTGCGCCTCCGTCTTCAAAACAAGCGGAAGAATTGATGGAGTTGGCGGTTGACGCGGCACAGTCGCGGCAGCTACCGGAGTTTCTGGAGCGGTTTGCGGGGCGCGCGGCGCGCATGCTGGATGCGGCGTGGGGCGGAGTGGCGGTATTTCGCGGGCGAGAAACGGATCTGTATTCGACGGGTGAGAACGAAAAGGTTGTGAGCAACGCGCTTAAGAGCTGGATCATCTCCTCGGCTCGAGAAAGCCGGGTTGCCTCGGTTGTCCGTGCATTGCCCGCTGGAGCGGCCGGGCTGGCGGAAGGAAGCGCAGCGGGGAGGCGCGCGGTCTTCGTGCCCATTTGCGCGAGCGATGGAGAGCGACTGGGGATGCTGTGCCTCTTGCGGAGGCGAAAAAGTCTGGATGCCAAGGAAAAGAAGCTGCTGCACGCCTTGGCTAGCCACGCGGCTTTGTCTTTGGAAAATTTCAGGCGGTTTTCGCAGCTCGAAAAATCGAAGCGGCAGTGGGTCGAAGATATAGACGCGATCAGCGACTACATCGTAGTGCACGATCGTGCCTGGAAGATTTTGCGCACAAACCGCTCGCTGGCATCGCACCTCGGCGTGCCGCCGGTTGCGCTGGTGGGCGAAGCGATGAGTGGGCTGCGGCAAATTGCGGAAACGGGGAGCGATCTTCCCTGCCCTTTCTGCCGAGATACCCAGCGGCCGCGCGAGGAGTATGTGGCGGCGTCAGCGGAGCGCATTTTCTTGGTGTCGACATCGCGCGCCCCGGGCGTGGTGGAGGACGATACGCGAACGATTCACGTCCTGAAGGACATTACGGATCGGCGGGAGGCGGAGCGGAAGTACCGGGAGCTGTTCGACAGTATTCAAGAAGGGCTTTTCTTTGCCACGCCAGACGGCCGATTTTTGGATGTGAACGACGCCATGGTGCGCATGCTGGGCTACGCTTCGCGCGAGGAGATGCTGCGCTCGGATGTGAGCCCGCATCTTTATCCCGCGCCGGCGGCACGCGAACGTTTCTTGCAGGCGCTAGCCGATCGCGGCGTTTTGCGGAACTATGAAGAGACGCTCAGGCGAAAAGACGGCGCGCTGCTTCACACTCTGCAAAACATTACTGCGGTGCGCGACGCGCAGGGGCGCATCGCGCAGATACGCGGATTGATGCTGGATGTGACGGAGCAAAAGTCGTTTCAATCCCAGTTGCAGCGCGAGCGCGATTTCAACCAGAAGATTCTCAATACCACGCAGAGCATGATCCTTGTGCTGGATACGGCGGGCCTGATCAGCTACGCCAACCGGCGGTGTTACGAAGCGGGGTACCGGGAAAATGAGTTGATCGGGCATCGTCTTGTAGATTGGGTGGAACCGTCGCACCAGAACGATTTCGAAGCGGCGCTGGAGACCACGGCGAACGGACAACAGGTGGAGAACCTCGAATTACAGGTGAGACGGAGCGATGGATCGATGGGGCATTTTTCCATCAGCCTTAGCCCGATGCGCGATGAGCAGAGTGCCGTCAACAATTTGGTCGTGGTGATGACCGACATTACCGATGCGGTGCTGCTGCAGGCGAAGCTGGCGCACTCGGAAAGAATGGCCACGATTGGGCGACTGGTTTCCGGCGTGGCGCACGAGGTGAACAATCCCCTGGCGGCGATTCTAGGGTTTACGGACTTGTTACTGGAGAATCCGGATGTGCCGGCCTCGGCGCGTGAAGATTTGCAGATTATTTTGCAGGAAACGCAGAGAACGAAGGATATTGTGCAGGATTTGCTGAGTTTTGCGCGGCAGCGGCCGGTGCAGCGCGAGCCCGTGCAGGTAAATACCGTTTTGCGCCAGACGATCAAGCTGCGCAGCTACGATTTTGCAAGCCATGGCGTTGAGGTGACCGAGGAGTTCGACGAAACGCTGGAACCGGCTCTGGGGGACGCACAGCAGCTTCAGCAGGTGTTCCTGAATATTCTGAACAATGCTTACGACGCGGTGCAAGAAACGGGGCGGCGCGGACACATTTCTATACGCACAGAGCGGGCCAAGAGCAGCGTGCAAGTGGTGGTCACGGACAACGGGACGGGGATCGCCGATCCGCAACATATATTTGACCCGTTTTACACGACGAAACAACCAGGCAAGGGTACGGGGCTGGGACTGAGCATCTGCTATGGGATTGTGCGCGCGCACGGCGGCGAGATTCAGTGTTGGAACAACGCGGAAAGCGGCGGGAGCACGTTTGTGGTGCGAATTCCCCTTGCGGCACAGATGCCCGCGATGGCTGCGAAAGAGGCTAGCAGATGACGTTGCAAACGGCGGTTGGGCAGGCTGCGCCGATTCTGTTGATAGAGGACGAACCGTCGGTCATTGCATTTCTGAAGGCCGCGCTCGAACGAAAAGGCTACACCGTCGTGAACGCGTCCTCTGGAGCTGAGGGTTTGAAGCAACTCACAGGCGGTCAGTATAGCGGCGTCATTTCGGACATTCGAATGCCGGGAGCGGTAAATGGAGCGGAAGTGCATGATTGGATCCAGAAAAACCGGCCGGAACTGGGCTCGAAGATTATTTTGATCAGCGGGGATACCGCCAACAGCGAGACGCAGGCGCTGCTGGCGCGCAGCGGGACGCCTTGCATCGAGAAGCCGTTCCGTGTACACCAATTAATATCCATTGTGGAGAAAACGTTTGGGAAACCATGAGTGACGACTTAAAAGTCCGTTTGCTGGTCGTGGACGACGAGCAGAGCATCCGCAAGCTGTGCATGACCATCGGCAATACCCTGGGATATTCCTGCACGGAAGCGGAAAGCGCCGAGGCCGCACTGGCGAAATTGGATGCTGACGCTCCGGATCTCATTTTGACCGATCTGAAGCTACCCACGCTTTCCGGTGTTGAGCTTTTGAAACAAGCCAGACTGATTCTGCCACGGGCGGAAATCGCCATCATGACCGGGCATGGCTCGATCGAATCGGCAGTCGATGCGATGAAATTGGGCGCTTACGACTACATCGAGAAGCCATTCCGCGTGGAAAAGATGCGCCTGCTGCTGCAGCGCATGGCCGAAAAGGTGCGGCTGGTCACGGAAAACGAGTTTTTGCGCGAGCGCGTCAGCACGGAAGACAATCTCGATGGGATCATCGGCACCTCGGCAAACATTCAGGATGTTTTGCGGATGGTTTCGCGACTGAAGGATACGCGCACGCCTGTCTTGATTTCCGGCGAGAGCGGGACGGGCAAAGAGCTTGTGGCTCGAGCAATTCACTTCCGTGGCGCGCTGGCGAAGACACCGTTTATCGCGGTGGATTGCGGCTCGCTGGTGCCGACGCTGATGGAGAGCGAACTGTTCGGCTACGAAAAGGGCGCGTTCACGGGGGCCATCAAGACGAAGGCTGGACTCTTTCAGGCGGCCAATGGCGGAACCATTTTCTTGGATGAGATAGGCGAACTGCCTCTAGAGATGCAGGCCAAGCTCTTGCGCGTGTTGCAGGAGAAAGAAGTTCGGCCCGTGGGAAGCAATGCCAAAGTGAATGTGGATGTGCGCGTGATTGCGGCAACGAACCGCGACCTCGAAGCGGCTTACAGAGACGGGACTTTTCGGAAGGATCTCTACTTCCGGCTAAACGTGGTCACGGTGCACCTGCCGGCGCTGCGAGATCGCCGATCGGATATCCCTATGCTGGTGCACCACTTCCTGGACCGCTATGCGCCCGATTCGCACCTGCAGGTGACCACGGCGGCGATGAAGAGTTTGCTGAACTACGAGTGGCCGGGAAATATCCGGGAGCTCGAAAACTGTATTGCTCGGGCAATTACGCTGGGCGACCGCCGGGTGATCGACGTGATCGACCTTCCGCCGGCCATACGTAGCGAGCAAACGGAGGCGGCCGGCAGCCCGCTGCAGGATGCAGCATCGCTTTCGACAACGGCGCTCGCAGAAATGGAGAAGATGACCATTCTGCGGGTATTCGAGCAAGCCAACGGAGACAAAGCGCTTGCCGGCCGAATGCTCGGGATCAGCCGGGCAACGTTGTATCGGAAGCTGAAGCGCTACAATATCCCGCTGCGCTCGGGGCCTGGAGAGGCACAGGACGCTTCGGAAGAGGCCGCGCAGCAGGTGGAATGACGTCTCAAGCACGCGAGAGAAACGCAAAAGCAACGTGAGGCTGAGACAACGGCGTTTCAGCGTGAGACGAGTGAGCCACTCAACATCCACAGGAAAATCCTAAGTCGTTCCCTTTCTTTCATTTCTGGCGCTGCCAGCTTTCCCCTTCTTTGGCGTGTAGCGTGCATCTCCATCGCGGGGACGTTGTGTGCGTTTGCGGGAGTCCGTGTACCAACCCGCAACAGAGACGCGATCCTTGGTACGAGAGTACTGCGGCGGCGTGAGAGGCGACGTGAGACGATCGAGCGAAGTAACCCTCACCGCGAACGAACAAAGCTGCGCGGAGCGATTAGCTCGCTTCTTTCCGCGCGCTACGGCCGTTCGAGTGCCCGTGCAGATTACCTCACTGCGGGCGGGGAGCACACGATTGCGGGAAGCGACCGTCGTGGAATTCGGGGGCTCGGAACATGCGATTTTTCTCTCGAGCTTGCCGCTTGAGTTTGATGACCGCGTAAGGATTGAACGAGATCGGAACGGGGGCACGGCGGATGCGACAGTGATTGCCGTGCAGTATCACGAAGGACGTAAGGCGGTGGCCGTCCGGTTCTTACAGGGGCCCTGCGCGTGGGTGACACAGCCGTGAACAAGACGACTTCAACGATCAATACCCCAGCCACGCCCAAGCCCGCGACTTTGCGGCAGGCGAAGTGGGCCGAGGATCGTTCGGTATTCCCAATTTATCTGGCACTTGCGAAGCAGCTGGAAATCGAGATTCCCTTCGTGCAAGAAAACACGGATCTGCCGCAAAAGCCGGATCTGGAACTGTTTGACGAAGTGGAAATCTGGCTGGACGAGATGGACCAGCGCGTCGCCGTGCACGAATTGCGGAAGCTGCTTCAGACGACGACGCTGAACGCGAACGAATCCAGCTTGTGCGCGCTCATCCACCGCCATCTTCAAAAACCGTCAAAGACCAACATTGACCGCGACAAAGTGGACTTCTTGTTGGTGCAATATTTCGCGCTATGTGCTCCGGCAAAGATTTATCACAAGCAGATTGAACCTCACGACGTGGCGCAGGTCATGAAACCGGTGTTGGGCGATGTCGATGATTCGACGCTGGAATGGTGCGAGCCTCTTGAGCAAATGATCGAAAAGTTGCGGGCCTTCCGCAGCCTCCGCGAAATCCTGAAGACCAATTTCATTGAACAGGGACGCAAAGTGAAAGAGACCGCGGGCGGGATGTTCTACGACCCGGCAGCTTTGCTGGCCTTCGTGCGGTTCAATTTTCTGCTCCGGCGCACATTTATCGAATTGATGCATGCCGATCTGATTGCGATTCGATCAGGTCTTTCGCTGCTCGAAACCGCGGGCGCGCGCATCATCGATTGTCATCACTTCGGGCTCTCGGCCGAGGAACCGCTCGCAAAAATTCGAGAGGTTGCCGATGAATGGAAACAGCCGTTCCAGAAGGAATACACGGAACGGGCGGTAAATCAGACGTTTGAGAAGCTGCTGGGTCTGCGCACGGATGTAGAGAAGGCTCTCGAAAAGATCGCGCCAAAAGTGCCTCAGGGTGCCGCTGTTTCCGAGAAGGCTGCCGGTCCTCGCGGCGTAGAGCCCGCAAAAAAACCGGGACGCGAAGTGGCAGCGGTTGAACCAAGCGCGAAAGGTGTGGAGAAGCCTGCTGCCGAGAGTCCGATCAAGCAAGTCGCCGCTATGGCGCTTGATTTTGAGACTTGCCTGGAGAAAATCTGGGAACAGCTAATCGCCACCCCGCCAACGCGCGGGCGTTCGATGACCACGGTGAAGATTGGCGCCGCGCGGATCTTGCTGTCCTCGTGGGAAGTAACGGCATTCGTGAGCGAAGATGGCCCGTCGGCGGAAGACTTGCGCCGGGCAGTCGTGGCCAGAGCGATGGTGACAGCGGCCGTCGAATCCGCCAAGGAAACAGGAAACGCGACATCCATGGACAAGGCTCTTTCGATCGCGCGAATCGAAGTCTCGCGCTTGCAGGAGCGTGTGGACATCGCGAAACAGGCGAAGGACACGGAAGCGGCAGTAAACCTGGGCATTAGCACGAAGAGATTACTCACAGCGTTAGATGAGGCCGAAAAGCTGTAAACGATCAGAATCTTTGCCGGTTATAACGGGCAATTACCCTGGGAGCAGGTCGTCTGTGCGAAACGCTAGCGTATTAATTCTGACGGATGAACCAGAATTCGCACGCCTCTTAACCGCCTGCTGGCAAACAGAGCGGCAAGCGCCGGGCATCACCGTGCTCAGCAGCGAACTTTGGAAGGATCACGAAGCTACTCCCCACGATCTCGTCGTTGTTGGGCCGGTCCTCGAAGGAAAACTCCCAGGCATTTTGCGTTCTCTGGAGCCAGCTGCCGCTGTGATTTTGTGTGTGCCGGCGGATTCCCGCGAGCTTGGTCAACTGCGTTCGCGGTACCCGCGGCTGGTTCACATTCCCTTGCGCGAAGACTGGGCGCAAACGCTGCTTCTTGTTGCTGGTGAATCCTTGCGTCGCGCGGAAGCACTTCGGCTTTCCAAACAGTCGGAGCGGCGCGCCGCGAAGAACGAACATCAGGCCACATTGGGCCGCTACATGATGGACATGAAGCACAGCGTCAACAATGCGCTGACATCGATGCTGGGCAACGCCGAGCTGCTGCTCTTGGAGCCGGGCCAACTCTCCTCGCAGTCCCTGGCCCAGATTAAGACGATTCATAGCATGGCGCTGCGAATCAACGAGATCATGCAGAGATTCTCATCACTGGCGAGCGAGATGAGGGAAGCTGAGACTACATCTCAAGCTGAGACAGAAGCAGAACCGGCGTCCCCGGCAACCCGTCGCTAAACAGCGCTCCTGAATCTGTAAAGCACTCAAAACTCGGCTCTTATACCAAATAGACAAAGCGGCAGACGTAACGCTCAGGCTGGCTGCTGACGTGCACCTCTTGTCCGCGGAGAAATATGGGGAGATGTCGATGCTGCAGAAAAAAGTACTCATCGTCGATGACTCGCCTGCGCAAGTGAAGCTGATCCAGGGCTTTCTTGAGCATGAAGGCTACCGGCTGGTGGGTATCAACGACCCAGAACGAGTCGAGGAAGCGATTGCGGTTGAACGGCCTAGCGTGATCTTGCTGGACGTGGTGATGCCCAAGCGGAATGGCTTTCAAGTTTGCCGGGAATTGAAGAATCACTCGGACTACAACGCGATTCCGGTGATTTTGGTGACGTCGAAAAACACGGAAAGCGACAAGTTTTGGGGTGCGCAGCAGGGCGCCGATGGGTATGTGACCAAGCCGTTTACGAGGGAAGAGTTGTTGCGAGCCGTACGGCGATTTGCATAGGGAATGATTTGAGGATGAATCGGCAATGAGCGAAGACTTTCACCTGGTACCGCTTCCCGCGGATGCGGACGACCTGCTCGAAGCGCTCGGACCTATGGAAGAGCGGCTTCCGGAATCGCAGTACTGCGTTTTCCGGAGTGGACGTGAGCGGTTTTGTTTGCCGGTGCTGGACGTAGAGGAAGTTTTGGACTGGCCGTTGTTAACGAAGCTGCCGCTTGGCCCGGCGTACCTGGCGGGCATTTTCAATTTGCGCGGGTCCATTGTGCCGCTGATCGATATCGCTATTACGGAAGGGCGGCGGCCGGGATTGCTGCCAAAGCATGTGGTGGTTGCGTCGCTGCGCGGCGAGGGTTCGCATGACGATTTGCGTATCGGGATTGCGGCGGACGAAGTGATCGGTACGTATTCAGTGAATGCCGAGGATTTGCTGGAGCAAGCTCCGGAAAATGTGCCGCACTGCACCGGAATGCTGCGCCACGATGACCGGCTGGCGCTGATAATCGACCTTAGGAGAATGCTCGAAGTCTTTCCCGGACCGAGCATTTGATTTTGCACGGGTAAGTTTGCGTGTTCCCCGCCGCATGCGGATAGGGGCCATCGCAGTAGGGATTTGGAGGAAGGCATGAAATCGCGACTGAGTTCCACAATCTGGACGCTGGTCCTGATGAATGGCGTCATTCTTTTCGCCGTGCTGGGCCTGGCTTACAGCGCCGGACGGCAATCTGGCGGAGCGTCCCTGTTCGATTTCGGGTCGCTGCCTAGCGGGGCGAGCGGCTCCGTGATGCTGGCGGTGCTGCTGGCTCTGGGCATGGCCATCTTCATGGCGTGGCGGCTGGGGAACAAATTGCTGACGCCGGTGCAAGAACTGGCGCAGTTTTCCGAGCGCATCGCCGCTGGCGATCCGCGGGCGCGCGTGGAAGTCAATACGGGCGACGAACTTGGCTACATCGCGGAGAATTTAAATCGCGCAGTGGCGAAAGTCTCCAAGGCGACGAGCAACCAGGATGCGAACGACGCTTTGCAGCGCAGCATCACGGAATTGCTGACGGTCATCAACCAGGTCGCGCGCGGCGATTTGACGCTGCGCGGCAAAGTCACCAACGACGCTTTGGGCAACGTCGCGGACTCGATCAACTATATGCTCGACAACTTCACCAAGGTTCTCGAGCGCGTCCGCAAGGCGGCTATGGAAGTCACGGCCTGCTCGAACAACATTCTTGTGGCGGCGGACGAGATGCAAGCCGGAGCCACGCAACAGGATCAGGAAATCACCAATACATCGAGCGCCGTGGAAGAGCTGACGGTTTCGATGAAACAGGTTTCCAACAACGCGGAAGCGAGCGCGGAAGCGGCACGACGCGCTTTGGATGCCGCTGAACAAGGCAACCGGGCCGTGCGGGATACCCTGGAAGGGATGCAGCGTATTCGCGCATCGGTGCAAGCAACCGCAAAGAAGATCAAGTCGCTGGGCGACAGGTCTCTCGAAATTTCCGAAATCATCAACGTGATCAACGACATCACGGAACAGACAAACTTGCTGGCGTTGAACGCAGCCATTGAGGCGGCGCGCGCTGGTGAAGCCGGACGCGGTTTCGCAGTCGTTGCCGACGAGGTTCGCAAACTCGCCGAACACAGCCGAAGCGCCACGAAAGATATTGCGGCACTCATCAAAGCCATTCAGGCGGAGACGAACGAAGCCGTCGTGGTCATGGAAGAAGGCACGAAGGAAGTGGAAGGCGGCGCGACCCTCGCCGATCAGGCCGGGCGTGCACTGGACGCCATTTCAAACGTGGTGCGCCAGTCGGCGGAATTGGTTCAAGAAATTTCGCTGGCTTCCAAGCAGCAGGTGCGCGGAACGGAAGGTGTGGCGCACGCGATGCAGATTATTTCGAGCATTACACGCCAGACGTCACAAGGTACGCGCGGCACGGTCGCCACGGTTAGCCAGCTTGTAAAACTTTCCGACCAATTGAACGAAGCTTTGGCGCAATTCCGCGCGACGTCGAAGTCCGGCAATATTTTGGAAGATTCCGAGCGGCCCGTCCCAGCCGGCGCTCTGCGGTAATCAGTGATTCTCAGCTCGGGCAAAAGCCAGAGCTAAAGCGGGACGGTAATGAGCGAACGGCAGGGACCGGCGCACGGTCTTAGTGAACATGAGTTGAGCGAGATCCGCATGCTGATTGAAGAGCGGACGGGCATCTGTTTTGATGAATCGCGGGCGCGGTTTTTCTCGACGCGCGTGAAGGAGCACTTGCGCGCGAAGGGGCTCGAACGCGGGACGGATTTGCTGAGGGCCATGCGGAAGTCGAATGTCGAGTACGAAGCTTTGCTCGAGGGACTGTTGACGCAAGAAACCAGCTTCTTCCGGTATCCGAGCGTCTACGAGGCGTTCGAAAAGCGGGTTCTGCCCGAGCTGCATGTGAAGAAGTTCTGGAAGAATCCCCGCACGTTGCGAATCTGGAGCGCGGGCTGTTCCACCGGCGAGGAAGCTTACTCGATTGCAATTACAATCGCGGATTCGCTTTCCTTTTCGGATTCGTGGAATGTGGAGATTCTCGCCACCGACGTGGGGCGACTCGCCTTGAAGCATGCGGAGCACGGCGTCTACTCGGGACGAAGTCTGGGTAGCGTCAGCCAGGAGCAATTGGCCGCGCACTTCACAAAAAATCAAAACGGACAGCAGGTGAAGCCGCGGCTGCGCAAGCTTGTCACGTTCGCGCAGATGAATCTGGCCTCGGCGGTGTACGTCGGCCGGATGGACATGATTTTCTGCATGAATGTCCTGATTTATTTCTCCGAAGAACGGCGGCGCGCCTTGGTGCAGCGCTTTTATGACACGCTGGAGCCGGGCGGCTACTTATTTCTCGGGCATTCCGAATCGATCTCGAAGATGCCCGTAAAGTTTCAGGCCATCGTGCTGAATGACTGCATCTTGTACCGCAAGCCCACGGCGGAAGAGCTGCAAAAACCCGAACTCGTGGCGGAGGGACGCGCGTGAGTATGCCGGACCGCGAAGCCGTTGAGATGTTCCTTCAGGAAGCTGCGGAGCACCTGCAGTATTTGCGGGAGTACGTCAGCGTATTGCAGGAGATTTCGCCTCGACGGGAAGACCTCGAGCGGCTGTATATTTCGGCGCATACGTTGAGCGGAACCTCGGCGAGTTATGGATTTCCACGGTTTTCCGAAATTGGCGCAAAGCTCGCTCACGTGTTCCAGTACGCGTTAAATGCTCCGCTCGGTGATGACCTGCACGGACCACTGACAGAATTCTTGTCAGACGGCATTTCCCTGCTGGAAACGGATCTCCTGGAAATCAGCGATACGGGCAAGGAAAGCGTCGATGACATCGCTGCTTTTAAAGAACGCTATCGCTTCGCGTTTCCGACGGAACCGCCGCCGCTGAATTATCCTCAGTCGCAGACGTACGCCGAAGCCGCCAAGACTTCCGCTAAAGAGACGGTCGTCTCCGCGGCAACTGGTTCGTATTTCGACGCGCTGCCTTCTGACGACGAAGTGTCAGACGAGATTCTGGAATTCTTTCAGCCGGAAGCCGAAGAACACTTGCAGGTCGTCAGTGATTGCCTGATTTCGCTCGAAGGTAACAACAATCCGGAAGAGATCAACAAACTGTTTCGAGCGATTCACACCGTGAAGGGATCCGCGGCGCAGGTCGGACTGAGCAGGCTCGGAGCGATTGCCCACCGGGTGGAAGACCTGATCGGGCGCCTGCGCGACGGCGAACTCGAGCCATCGCCAGCCGTTGTCGACATCTGCCTCGAATCGGTGGACGTGCTCAAGAAAACCCTGCATCGGCAGTGGGCCGATGAAAAGAGCATGCGCGCGGGTGTGGATTCTCTGCTTGGGCGAATTGCGGAATTCGCGCCGGTAGAAGTGGAAGATTCGGAGACTGCCGCGGCAGCTGTGGGCGGTGAACAGATTCAATCCGAGGGACCGGAGGAAGCCGCTTCGACAGCTACGCCTGCAAAGAAAGCCGCAAAACCGGCGAGCCCGGCGGCAGCCGCAAAATCCGTGCGCATCGCGCTATCGCGGCTTGACCGCATGATGAACACAGTCGGCGAACTGGTGATCAACCGTACGCGAATGGTTGGGCGCGTTGCCGAACTCGAGAAGCTCGTCGATACGCTGAGTTTTTCGAAGGAACGTCTGCAAGGAAAAGTCGGAGAGTTTCAGGAGAAGTACGAGTTCAATCGCATCAGTTCCACGCGGCAGACCGGCCCTTGGAGCCCTTCAACGGCCCGCCAAACGCTTACGAACGCGGCTTCTGGCGACACCTCGTTCTGGTCGGATTTCAGCGAACTGGAAATGGACCGGTACGACGACTTCAATATTCTTTCGCGCTCGATGGCGGAAATCTCTGCGGACGTCAACGAAGTGCTCTCGCAGCTTGAGGGGTTCATCGGGCGGGTGGAAGGCGACATCGACGAGTTTACAAAACTTGCGCACCATCTTCAGGATGAAATCACCGCGGCCCGCATGGTGCCGATTGGCACGCTCTATTCGAGACTGTCTCGGGCAGTGCGCGATGCAGCGAAATCCGCTGGCAAGCAAGTGGATCTCGACCTTTCCGGCAGCGAAACAGAACTCGACAATAACATTATTCAGCAGATTTCCGATCCGCTTGTGCACCTGGTGCGCAATTCCGTGGCCCACGGAATCGAGCGGCCCGAGGATCGCATCACACTAGGCAAGTCGGAACTGGGCAAAGTTTCGTTGCGCGCCTATCACCGCGGCAACCATATTTACATTGAAGTGGAGGACGACGGCCGTGGCATCGATTACGAACGCGTCAAACTGAGCGCGATCGAGCGCGGACTTGTTTCTCCGGAAACGGCTGATCGCCTGACGGAACGCGACCTTCGCGAAATGCTCTTCCATCCCGGCTTCACCACCGCTCCCGTTAAGACCGAGCTCGCTGGCCGCGGCGTTGGCCTGGACGTGGTGCGCGCGAACCTAAATGCGCTGAACGGCGAAATCGACATTCAGAGCGTCAGCGGGCAAGGCACGAAGTTCACGCTCAAAGTGCCGCTGACTCTGATCATTTCGCCTGCCCTCTTTGTACGCTGCGGCGTGACGAATTTTGCCCTCCCGCTCGCCGTCGTCGAAGAAATCCGGCGTCTGCGCGCGGATGAGATTGAAGACGTGGGCGGCAAGCTGCTCACCAAGGTTCGCGATGTCGTAACAGAAGTGGTGCGGCTCGACACCTATCTGGGCTTGCCTCCGCTCGAACCCGTCAACGGTTACTTCCGCATGGTCGTTGCCAATGCGGGCAATCGCCAGATTGGCCTCGTCGTCGAAGAAGTGCTCGGCAAAGACGAAATCGTCATCAAAAACCTCGGCGAATACCTGCGCCGCGTGAAACTGTTCCCCGGCACGACGATCGCGCCGGACGGCAGCCTTATCCTTTTGATCGATTTGAATCGCATGGTTGCGAATGAACCGACGGATCGCCGGCCGCTGCAAGCCAGCGCCAGCGCAGCGCGCATCTTCGCACCCGGTTCGGCGGCTGTGGCACGCGGCACAATTCCTGCAGAAGCAATCGACCGCGTCGAGCAAGAGCGTCTCATTGTGGTCGCCGACGACTCGATCAGCGTGCGCAAATTCGTCGGCCGAATGCTGGAAAAGAATGGTTACCGCGTGAAGCTGGCCGCCGACGGCATGGAAGCAGCGGAACTTGTGACCCAGCACGGCTGCCACCTGGTGATTACTGACCTCGAGATGCCGCGCATGACCGGTTACGAGCTGATGGTCCAACTGCGTCAAAGCCCGACGACGCGGCGTATCCCCGTGATGGTTGTGACCTCGCGTGCGGGCGCAAAACATCGAGATCGCGCTATGAAAGAGGGAGCGACAGCCTTCCTGACAAAACCCGTGCAGGAAGATCAGCTGATCGCCGCCGTGGAACAACTCATGGGATCGGAGACGCGACCAACCATACCGGTTGGGTAGACGCCCATGGCCACCAGCGCAAACAAAAAGTTTCGCGTGCTGATCGTGGACGACTCCGCGTTCATGCGTAAGGTCCTGGAAACAATTTTCGCCGGCGACGATCAACTACAGGTAGTCGGCCATGCAAAAGACGGCCGCGAAGCCGTCGCCCTCGCCGAATCTCTGAAGCCCGATGTCATCACCATGGACATCAACATGCCGCACGTCGACGGCTTGCAGGCCACGGCGCAGATCATGACCACGAATCCGCGGCCGATCGTCATCGTCAGCTCCGAATCGCGAGATGGCGCAGCCAGCACGCTGAAAGCATTGGAACTGGGCGCAATTGAATTTGTTGCAAAGCCATCGAGCGGCATCGACCTCGATATGCAAAGTGTGAAAGACGATTTGCTGCGCAAGGTGCGCATGGCCGCGAAGGTTCGCGTCGTTCGCACAGCGTCGCGCATCGCCACCACTGTGCAGAAATCAAATGGTACATCTGCGGCGGCCCCCGCGCAGCCCCCCGTCGCAGCTCGTCCGGCGCCAAGTTCAGGACTCGATCAGCGCTTCCCGGTTGTCGTGCTTGCTGCGTCTACAGGCGGTCCTGCGACGGTCATGCGGCTGGCGCCCGGCTTTACGCGTGAGTTCCCGGCAGCAGTTATTCTCGTGCAGCACATGCCGGCGGCTTTCACTACACAGTATGCGGCGCAACTTGCAGAGTTCACCGGCATTCGCGTCAAAGAAGCGGAACCGAACGAGTCTTTGCAACCGGGCACCTTCTACATTTGTCCCGGCGGCCACCACCTGCGCGTGACCCCAACGGGTCGCATCCAGTTGGATGGCTCAAGCGGCCGAGTCAACGGCTATCTGCCAAACATTGACGTAACCATGGAATCCGTCGCGGCCTATGCAGGTGCGATGAGTATCGGCGCAATTCTTACCGGTATGGGCAACGATGGCACGAGCGGAGCGAAAGCGATCAAAGCAGCGGGCGGATTGGTGCTGGCTCAGGATGAAGCGACGTGCGTCATTTTTGGAATGCCCGCGGAAGCCATCAAGGCCGGCGCAGTCGATCAAGTTCTCGGAATTGATGACATTTATCCAGCCATAGAAAAACGAGTGATTGGAATTTGCCGTACGACACCCGTGGGAGTCCGCTAATGCGTGTGGCTGCACCACCTGCCAAGCCCCATGCTGCTGGGCGCACGGAACAGGTCATCCTCTTCCGCATTTCGGGACAGCCATTCGCCGTTTCTTCCGCTTCCGTGCAAGAGGTCCGCAGCGTGGACAGCCTCTCTGGTGCCGCGACGGAAATCGATCTGTCCACCTTACGAAAAGTGCGGCACGTGGTGCGACGCGGAGAGAAAGCGCTCTACGTTGTGAGTGGAACCGCACATTTTGGATTGCCTGCCGCTGCGGCTGGACTTGTATTCGTCCTTCGAAAGACGCGGACTGCTCTATTGGTCGATGGCATCGACAAGATGGCCACCATGACTCGCCTGCAGGCACTTCCGCTCGCCTACTGCCACGAAGAGCGCTCGTGGTACCGCGGATTGACCGCTCTGGATCAAAACGTGATCCCCGTAGTGAACCCCGAAGGGTTTTTGACCGCCGACGAGTTTGCTCTGCTAGACGCTTCGCTGGTTTCGGAAACACAGCCCGAGGAACTTGCCGGTGAAGGGATGGAACTGCCGGAATGAACCAGCCCGTCGAATCCGCTTCGCAATCCTTCGTTCTGCTGCGGCTTGGCGAGCGGCGCTTTGCTGTTGCTGCCGTGCAGATATCGGAGCTGGTGGCTCCCAGCCGCATCTTCCGATTTCCGCATCGAACGCCAAAACTCGAAGGCGTCATTTTGCGCCGCGGCCGGATCGTTCCCGTTTGCGACGTAGCGGAAAAGTTGCTCGGGAAGGGGCTTACTTCGCGCCGCTTTTACCTCATTGCGGTGCGCCATTACGGAGAGAAGTCGGAGTGGGTCGCTCTGCCGGTCACCGGCGACTGCGAATTGATCGCGGCGGAAATGACGAATGCGGGGGAAGCGGACGCTCCGCACGTAGCCGGCTGGATTTCGCACAATGGCGAAGTCATTGAGGTCCTGAATTTGGATGCGCTCACGCCCGGAGCCGAAGGGCTAGCCACCTCGGGCATGCCTGCGGCATTTGTGGAGGCCAGGCCGTGATGCCTCCTGGACGCGGGCCGAAAATTCTCTTGATCGATAGCAATGTGTACTTCGCGAAGCGGCTCGGCGATGCGCTGAAGCGCGAAGGCTTCGAAGTCATTTCAAGCACCCAAGCGGCGTACGCGCTAACGACCATCGAATACGACGCCCCCTCAGCCATCCTCTGCTCGACTAGCATGCGCGAGATGGGAGCTCTCGAAATTGCCAAAATCATTCACGCGGACCCGAAAAACGCTTCCTTGCAAATTATCGCGCTGGGAGACGGCAGCCAGCGCGCCCTGATGGAGGCTTTTCAAGCAGGTTGCGACGACTATATTGACCGCCAAACCCAGCCGGCGGCGATCGCCTCGCATGTCAAGAGCATCATCCTCAGCAAAGCGGAGGGTTTTCAGCCAACACAGATGCTGGCGCAGTCGGACACCAGCCTCAGCGGCAGCTTGACGCATCACGACCTCACGGGCGTCATGCAAATGCTCGGGCATGCGCACCAGACCGGCGCGCTGCACATCAATGCAGGCGAAACGGACGCCGTGCTTTTTTTTGACGCTGGCGAGATTACTCACGCGGAGTGCGGCAGCCTTTTCGGCGACGAAGCCGTGATTCACATCTTGAAAGGTTGTGTGCAGGGCGGCTCCGGCGTCTACAAATTTGCTTATGGAACCACATCACCGCAGCGCACTGTGTTGCGCTCGGCAACCGATCTGATGCTCGATGCCATGCGCGAGTTCGATGAGGGAGAACGCGACCTGGCAGACAAGGAGGCGCGATGAGCGAAGCGATGACTGTTCCACCGCTGAACGAAACGGAAGCAAAGCGCACACCAACGGTCTATTTCATCGATGACAGCGCGACCATGCGCGAAGTCATCAAGATCGCGTTTCGCCGCGAGAGCATCAACGTGATCACCTGCGCGGATGCCGCGTCCGCACTCGCCCAGTTTGAGCAGAACAAGCCTGACGTCGTGATTACCGACGTGATTATGCCGGATCAGGATGGCTATTCCGTTTGCAGCCAGATTAAACAGCATCCCGATTACGGCGGAGTTCCCGTGGTGTTGATGTCCGGCGTCGTGAACAAAAGCGTCGCCGACAAAGCGGTGGCGGTAAAGGCAGACGAACTGATCCGCAAGCCCTTTCAGCCGCAGGAATTGATTGGACGCGTCAAGAGTTTGCTGGAGCCGAAACGCCCCGCGGATGCGCCCGTTGTCGAACGAGCCGCGACGCCTAGTGCTCTCAACAGCCTATTTGCGCCGCCGCCACCGCCGCCGCCTCAACGGCCCATGGCTCCGCCGTCTAACGTCGGAGACCAGCGGGTTCCAGAATCCATCTGGCCTCGCGCGCTTGCCGATGCCTTCTCCGGACCGCGCCCAGGTGATGGGGCAGCTTCAGGATCGCCCACAGGCAGGCCAGCTCCGACCGCGGCGGACATACAAAAGCTGCGCTCCGAAATCGCTCGCCTCGATCTGCTGGTCAAGAAGCTGCAGACCGAAATGCAAATCGAGCGGCAATATACGCAGGCACTGGAACTCCAAATACAAACGCTCACGCGAGTCGAGTAATCGCGGGGCCCGGCTGCCTGGTTACGTGGCGGGGTCAATTCCTAACGTTGACGCTGGGAGACGAATTCGGTAGCTTCGCTCTTTGTTCTTCAAGTATCCATTTTTCGACTTTGGGGGCCTCCATGGATGGCAAGAGCAGTTCACCCATTACGCGGCGTGAGTTTGCTCGACGTGCGGCGATGGTTTCTGCCGTGACGATGGTTCCCGCCGGGGCGTTAGCCGTGCATTCGCCAAGCGCCGGGCCTCCCGTCACCCAAACACCGGACTCGCCTTCACTTTCCGCCGAGGGTAAAGCAGAAGCCGAAGCCCGGTATCAGGCCATTCTTGCCGTTTACGGGGCACGTTTTTCCGAAACGCAAAAAGCCGATCTGCGGCGACTCTCTTACCAAGCCCAAGAACCCCTTGACCGCCTGCGTGCGTACTCGATCGAAAATAGCGACGGTCCGGCGCTCTATTTGAAACCACTTGTCGAGAGGGAAAAGAAAACCGAGCCTGTGGCTGTTCCCCGTGCGGCGGAGACCGCACCGAAACAACCATGAGGTAATCTCACATGCCCACTGAAGAGATCTTTTATTTGCCGTTGAGCGAACTTGCCAAGCGAATCGAGACCAAGAAGCTCTCGCCTGTCGACCTGACAGAACTCTACCTCGACCGCAGCACGAAGCTAGGTCCCCGGTTTAACGCCTACGCGCGTTTGACGCCGGAAATCGCTCTCGATCAGGCAAAAGCTGCTGAAAAAGAGATCCAACACGGGCATTATCGCGGCCCTTTGCACGGCATTCCCTACGCCGCAAAAGATCTCTTCGCCGTGAAGGGAGTCCCTACGACGTGGGGCGCGAAGCCGTACGCCAATCAAGTTTTCGACTACAACGCGACGGTGATCGAACATTTGAACCGAGTCGGCGCTATTCTCATTGGCAAGGCGGCAATGATCGAACTGGCGGGAGGAATGGGTTACCGGTTTGCCTCCGCGTCTTTGCAGGGTGCGACGAAGAATCCGTGGGACACAAAATACTGGACGTGCGGGTCTTCCTCTGGCTCGGGAGCGATTGTAGCCGCAGGTCTTGCGGCCTTTGCCATTGGAACCGAAACTTGGGGCTCGATCATTTGTCCTTCGGCGTTCTGCGGAGTCAGCGGCTTGCGCCCCACTTACGGGCGCGTGAGCCGATACGGCGCGATGGCTCTTGCGCCTTCCATGGACAAAATCGGTCCGCTGGCGCGCAGCGCGGAAGACTGCGCGCGCGTTTTCGCCGCAATTGCCGGGCACGATCCGAAAGATCGCAGCACGGTGCCCATCGATAAGGGTGCCTTCACCTATTCGCCGTCCTTGGACCTGAAGGCGCGGCCTTTGAAAGTCGGTTGGCTGACGAACGCTTGGAAGAAGTTGGATTCAGGAGTGGCGAAAGCTTTGCTTGCCGCGGAAAAAGTATTGCGCAAGTATTTTGCGAGCGTGAGATCGGTCGCGCTTCCCGATGGGCCGATTGAAGACGCTGCGAACGTCATCATCGGGTCGGAGTGCGCTGCCTCTTTTCGAACGTTGATTCGTTCCGGTCGAGTCAATGAGTTGACGGATCCTAGTGGCCAGCTAGCGGGCTATGTCAGTGAACAATATTCAGCCTCCGACTATTTGCGCGCTCTTAGCTTCCGCGAAATCTTGCAGAAAAAGATGGAAGCTCTGTTTGACTCGTTTGATGTGCTCGTGACGGCCGCTCAGCCTGTTCCAGCGACGCTTCTTGAAGCTAACCTGGAGACCGATATTTCTTTTCCTGATCCGCTTGGCGCGATCGGCAACTTGTGTGGACTTCCGGCCTTATCGGTGCCCTGCGGCTTCACCGAAAATAATCTGCCCGTTGGTTTGCAATTTGTGGCAAGGGCTGGCGACGATTTCACCGTGATTCAAGCGGCGCGAACCTTCCAGCTTCACACCGAGTGGCATCGCAAACATCCAAAGATGGCATGATCAGCGCGCTGCAAATACCGCGCGACGGGAGGCTACGTCGCTAGGGATTGCGGGAGACGCTCAGAGCTTCTCGCACGGCTCGCAAGATGCTGCCGCGGCTAAACGGTTTGGTCAGCAACCGCATATTCGCATCGACTTGCGTAGTTTCTGCTGCCGTCTGCTCGCTGTAGCCAGACATATAAATCACGCCAAGCCCCGAGTGCTGGTGCTGTAATCGCCCGGCCAACTCTTTGCCAGTCATGCCCGGCATGACCATATCGGTTACAAGCAGGTCGACTGCCGCGCCGTGTTCGGCTGCAAGGCGCAGCGCCTCGACGCCGTTGTGCGCCTCAATGACCGTATAGCCGCCGGATTCCAAAAACTCGCGTGCCACTTCGCGCACGTCTTGTTCGTCCTCCGCAAGCAGGACTGTTTCTGTGCCGCGCGGCGCTTCCGAAAAAGCCAGCGGCACGCTTCCTTTGTCTTCCGGCTGGTCCACGCGCGGAAGATAAATCTTGAACGAAGTTCCCTTTCCTAACTCGCTGTAGACCCAGATGAACCCGCCACTCTGCTTCACAACGCCATAAACGGTCGCGAGGCCGAGGCCCGTTCCCTTGCCTGGTTCCTTTGTCGTGAAAAACGGCTCGAAAATGTGCGCTTGCGTTTCCGCATCCATGCCTGTGCCCGTATCAGAAACTGCGAGCAACACGTAATGCCCAGGTTTCACGATCGGATGCGTCGTGTTGTACGTGCGGTCGAGATCGGCATTCGAAGTTTCGATGATCAGCCGGCCGCCGGTCGGCATAGCGTCACGGGCGTTCACTGCTAGATTCATGATGATCTGTTCCATCTGGCTGGCGTCAGCGCGAATCTTGCCGAGGTCCTGTGCCATCTGAATCCCCAACTCGACATCTTCGCCAATCAACCGGGGCAAGAGTTTGCCCATGTCCTCGACCACGCCGTTCAAATTCATGACGCGTGGCTGGAGAACCTGCATCCGGCTGAACGCAAGGAGCTGCTTCGTGAGAGCCGCCGCGCGATCCGCGGCGCGATCGATTTGCGAAATTTTTCTCGACATGGGGTCCGCGGGCGGCAAGGCATTCATCAAAAGTTCGGTATGGCCCTTGATAACCATCAAAAGATTGTTGAAATCGTGCGCCACTCCGCCGGCCAGCCGCCCAACCGCTTCCATTTTTTGCGCCTGACGAAGCTGCTGTTCCAGAAGATGGCGCTCGCTGATGTCCTGCGCCACAACGAGCCGCACTCTACGCCCGGCATAGTCAAACTGGTGGGAGATCAACTCGACCTCAAAAAGTTTTCCACCCTTCTTGCGGTGTTTGCACACACCTTGGTACCGCCCTAGTGAGTCATCCTTTCGCGGGCGTACGTCGAGGGACGCGCTCTTCTCTTCAGGCCGGATGTCGAACATGGTCATGCGGCTAAATTCTTCGGGTGCAAATCCGTACTGCCGCACAGCCGAGTCGTTCACTTGAATGAATTGCAAAGTTTCGTCGTCCATCACCCAGGTCGGGAGAGGATTGTGCGAAAAAAGAAGCCGGAAGACGGACTCGCTCTTGCGCAGAGCTTCCTCAGAACGTCGCCGTTCAATCGCCAGCGCAATGTGGCCACCGACAGAATCAAGGAACTCGAGATCGCGCATGTCGTACGCACTCTCGTTCTGATAGTGCTGTACGACGAGAACGCCGATGGTTGCCCGCGGGGTTTTCAGCGGCACGCCCAGCCACGCCGGGGACGGCGAGCCAACTAGTTCGACCTCTCCCTGCTGGGCAAGCCGATCGAACTCGGACTGTGGAATCAGCATGGCGCTGCCCGTTCGAAAAACAAACGCGGTGCAGCTGCGCCCGACCTTCTGCGGAGGCGGCGCTATATCAAACTGATCTACAAAAAAGGGGAAATAGAACGTGTCTTTTTTGTCGTCATGAAGAGCAACGAAACAATTCTCTGCGTAGAGAACTTTCTTCAGCGCCTGATGGATGCCCTCGAGCAGCTGGTCCAGGTTAGCCGTCTGATTCAAAGCGTGGACGACTTCCGAGATCACCTGCCGCTCGGCCTCCATGCGGTGCAGCGCCGTCACATCCAGGAAGCTCGCCACTATTCCATCGACGGAAGTATTGCTCAGGCAGCTGCTGATGGTCGCCTCGAACCAGCGCCACTCTCCTGATTTACATCGCAGGCGGCAGCGCCCCTTTCGGGTCTCGTTCGGAACATCAGCGACGCCGCGAAGACGTTCGCGGGCCTCGCTGAAATCGTCCGGGTGAACAAAATCTGAGATGGCTCTGCCAATGAGCTCATCGGGACTGAAACCCAGGGCTCGTGTGGACCCGGCGCTTGCGTGCAGAATAATTCCGTCCGTGCTTAGAATGGCCAGTAATTCGCGGGCGCAATCCAGCAAAGCGGAAAGCTGCTCGGGATTGCCTGACAGATTTGGTTCGAGAGCGGGGCGTTGTGACATAGGTCGCTGCTAGCGTAAACGTTTTCGTTCCCCAAGGGACTGCGGGGGATACGATCTCCTCCGCCTTACGATCGCGTTCTAGAACGACCTTTTGGGCTATGGATTGCCGAAACGTCTTAATCATAGCGGATTCGCTAGTCTTGGCGATCGAGTAGTACAGGTCGTGTTGCGAAAACATGACTGTACGCAAGTACAGGTTGCGCGCTTAATCCGGCCCACTAAATCCAGCCCGCTTTTCCATCGGTAGCGACCGTGCTACCCTCCTGTTCGCTTCTGGTCAAATCTTCGCGCGCCGGGCTGTGAAAAATATCCGCTAAGTCTTAGGAGGCGATGTGCCAACGCATGACATCTGGAAAGACATGTTCGTCCTGGGTTTGCCGCTGCTCGAGAAAATTCTTCGCCCGGTCATCGTCTATATGTTTCTGGTGGTCAGCCTTCGGCTTTCCGGCAAACGTGAACTCGTCCAGCTGAATCCCTTCGACCTCGTCGTTTTGCTGACCCTTTCGAACACCGTACAGAACGCCATCATCGGTGACGACAACAGCGTCTCCGGAGGCCTGATCGGCGCCACTTCCCTCCTCCTCATCAACTACCTCGTGGTGCGCTTTCTCTACGGTCACAGCAAGCTGGAGCAGATCGTGGAAGGTCAAAGCGACGTTCTTATCGAGAATGGAAATGTTCGAGCCGACAGATTGAAGAAAGAATTGATCACCACATCGCAACTCGAAGCGGCAGCCCGGAAGCAGGGCTTCGTTTCCCTATCCGAAGTCGACAAATGCACCCTCGAGCCGGGCGGCACACTCACCTTCGCCGGAAAAAAGCCTGCGACCGAGGACGTCCGGCACCAGGAACTGATGGGCCGGCTTGAACAATTGTTGGAAGAAATCGTGCGCCTAAGAAGCTCAGAGCCGCCGGCACGCGCCTAGCGGAGATCTTCGGGCGAACTCTTTTTCAATGAACCAAAAATGCCGTTAAAGCAAACGCGACACCGCCTGCTCCAATCAGCATTCCAGCAAACCAATATTGTCGCCGCCTGGTGAGCAGCGTCATCGAGCAAATCACCAGACCTACTTCGATGAGTCCCTCTCCGCCGTCGAAGCGGTCTGCCCGACGACTGACGAGGTCGCGCTCCTTCTCCAAGTCCTTGGCTTTCTCGCTGATGTCTTCTTTGTCGCCCTCGTAGCGCTCTACCTCTTTCTTGTATTTCTCCGCCGCCGCTGCTGCCTTCTCCTTATCCGCCGGAGCCAGCGTGCCGAGTACGTCGGCAAATCCCTGCATTTCATGCAGCCGGATATTTTTCGCCTGGTAGTAGGACCATTGATCGGTCGCTTGCGACTGCAGCAGCAGCTCCTCGGTATGCGCCCTATGGCCAAGCAGCGTGACCCCGGCGACAAGTACGGCAAGGATGGAAATCGTGACGGACACAGGGATCAGAAATGGATTGTCCCCATGCTCCTCGTGCGCTTCTGGCAGTTCGATACCCTCTGGCATAGTTGCTATTCTCCTTCGAGGATTAGAGTTCCGACCCTGCAGCAATGGCTTTCAACGAATCCCGTGCGGCGGCAATCGTCCGCCCAACATTTTCGGCTGTGTGCGTCGCGGAGACGAACGCGGCTTCAAACTGCGACGGCGCGAGAAAAATGCCTCGCTCCAGCATTTCGCGGAAAAACCGTGCGTAGCGTTTTGTGTCAGAGCGCTTTGCGTCACTATAGTTGCGTACGGGAGCGTCGGTAAAGAAGAGAGTCGCCAAGGATCCTGTAGCGCTCACATAGCCGTCAATTCCGGTTTCAGCGAGCGCTTGACGCAGTCCTTCCACCAGCAAGCGAGCTCGCTCGTTGATGCCGTCATAGAGCCCGGGCTCGGTGAGTTGCTTGAGAGTTGCAATCCCCGCGCGCATCGCCAGAGGATTCCCCGCAAGCGTGCCCGCCTGATAGACAGGTCCCAGCGGCGCAACATGGTTCATGATTTCCGCGCTGCCTCCGTACGCCGCAACGGGCAGGCCTCCGCCGATAACTTTGCCAAGCGTGGTCAGATCAGCCTGAACTCCAGCAAGCTGCTGTGACGCGCCAAAGTGCATGCGAAATCCGGTAATCACTTCGTCGATGATCAGCAGCGCCCCATTGCGCTTTGTGATTTCGCGCAGCCCCTTCAGAAATCCCGGGGCCGGCTCGACCACCCCCATATTCGCAGCGATCGGCTCGATGATGACCGCCGCGATCTTGTCCTTATGCTGCGAAAATAATCGCTCGACTGCGTGCAAATCATTATAAGGCGCGTTCAACGTCAATGCGGCCAGCACCTGCGGAACCCCCGGGCACGCCGCGATTCCCAATGTGGCGAGCCCCGAACCTGCTTGCGAAAGAAAACTGTCCGCATGGCCGTGGTAGCAGCCTTCAAACATCAAAATGAAATCGCGCTTGGTGACCCCACGCGCCAGGCGCACCGCGCTCATCGTGGCTTCTGTCCCGCTCGACACGAAGCGAATCTTCTCGATCGACGGAATCGCCTGCGTGATCATTGTCGCGAGCTCAACCTCAACCTCCGTCGTCGCTCCATAGCTCGTTCCCCGTTGCGCCTGCTCCGCAATCGCCTGCGTTACCGCCGGATGCGCGTGCCCCAGCAACATGGCTCCCCAGGAGCAGACGTAGTCGAGCAATTCATTGCCGTCGGCATCGTAGAGATATTGCCCCCGGCCTCGCTCGATGATCAGCGGCTCGCCTCCCACGGAACGAAACGCCCGCACCGGGCTGTTCACGCCTCCAACAAGAATCTTTTCGCCGCGCTCGAAGATCTCCCGCGAACGGCGTCGCTCCACTTTAGATTTTGTAGGTGTCGCGCTCATGATTGTTTAGCCGAACCTGTCACACCTTCAGCCATTGCGCCGCATCCTTCGCGTGATATGTCAAAATAATATCCGCGCCCGCGCGCTGAATCCCCGTCAAGATTTCCAGCACCACGCGCTTTTCGTCCAGCCAGCCCTTTTGCGCGGCAGCCTTGACCATCGCGTATTCGCCACTCACGTTATACGCTCCCACGGGAACCTCAAACGCGTCGCGCACGCGCCGAATAATGTCCAGATATGGCAGCGCCGGCTTCACCATGACCATATCCGCGCCTTCCTCCAGGTCGAGCGCAACTTCCTTTAACGCCTCGCGCGCATTCGCGGGATCCATCTGATAGCTGCGGCGATCGCCGAATTGCGGCGCTGAATCCGCCGCCTCGCGAAAAGGCCCATAGAAGCCCGAGCAGTATTTAGCTGCGTAGGCCAGGATCGCGATGTTGCTAAATTTGTGCTCGTCCAGCGTTTCCCGAATCGCAGCCACCCGGCCATCCATCATGTCCGAAGGCGCAACGATGTCCGCCCCAGCGCGTGCATGCGACAAAGCCTGCGCCGCAAGGATCGGCAACGTCGCGTCATTCGCAGCATCTCCATTCTCGATCACGCCGCAGTGCCCATGATCCGTGTATTCGCACAAACAAACGTCGGTGATGACGAGCAGCTTCAGACTCGCCTTGCGAATGGCCTCGACGGCTCTCTGAACGACGCCTTGCGCCGAAGTTGAAATCGTGCCGCGCGCATCCTTGAATTCAGGAAGGCCAAACAGAATCACACCCGGGAGCCCCAGCGCTTCTACTTCCCTGCACTCCTCGACAATCTTATCGGCGGATTGCTGATGCACCCCAGGCATCGAGCTGACTTCCTTCTGAACGTTCGTCCCCGGGCACACAAACATGGGGTAGATCAAACCCGCAGCCGTGAGCCGCGTCTCCCGCACCAATCCGCGCAGCGCCTCGCTTCGCCGCAATCGCCTCGGCCGTTGCGTAGGAAAGCTCATTCGTCCTTTGCCTCAACCGCCGATCGTTTCTTTGTGCGCGCCAAGTGCCCTTCTAACACTTCAATGACCGCTTTTGTAGTCGTATCCGAAGCTCGTGCAATCCTTTGTATTCCGGCGCCGCTCAAAGCGGCCGATGTTGCTGGTCCTATGGCTACCATCACGGCTCTCCCCTGCACCCTTGCTAATCGCTCCCGGCCAAGCAGCTCCAGAAAATTTTGCACCGCGCTCGGACTGTAAAACAAAACGCCATCAACTCCATCTCGGAGGCTTTCGTGCAGCTTGTCGCGATCAGCGCCGTTCGGCGGCAAATTTCTATAGGCCACCACTTCCGTCACCAACGCGCCGCTTTTTCGAAGCGCCGCTGGCAAATCCGGATTTGCGCGATCGCTGCGCGGCAAAAGAACTTTCTTGCCCCGCAGCTCCACTCCAAGTTCCCGGGCGAGTCCTGCCCCACTATGGTCTGCCGCGACATACTCTACCGAAAATCCCGCGCCTTCCGCCGCATGGGAAGTAGCCGGACCGACAGCAGCGGCTCGCGGTAAATTCGCTAGCGCGTCGAAACTAAGCCCGAGCTCTCCTCCACGCCGCTCAACTGCCTGAACCGCGTTTGCGCTTGTAAATAAAATCCAATCAAACGTTCCGATGCTGGACAGCGTTGCGTCCACCGCATCGTAATTTTCTGGCGGTGCAAACGAAATCAGTGGCAACCGTTTAACGATCGCGCCTCGTGCCTTCAACTCCTCGCAAAGCCCGTTGCTCTGCGCTTCGCCGCGAGTCACGATGACTACTTTTCCATGGAGCGGTGATGCGATCGCGTCAGCCACGTTGGCGGCTCACCTCTTCCAGGATGCTATGCGCCCCCGCTTCCATCAACAAATTCGCCATCTGCCCTCCGAGCTCAGCGGCCTTCTCCGGCGCCGACGTCGCCCTCTGTTTTACATATTGCAGCCCGTCCACGGAACACACGCACGCTTCCAGCACCAATTCCCCGCGCTCGATCCGCGCCCAGGCACCGAGTGGCACCTGGCATCCACCATGCAACGCCGCCAGCAGCGACCGCTCCGCGATAATTGCCGTGCGCGTCTCGGCATCGTCAAGCCCGCCGACTATTTCCGCCGCTTCGGTATCTTTCAAGCGGCACTCGACGGCGATGGCTCCTTGCCCCACGGCCGGTAGAAAAACTTCGGGAGACAGCGTTTCCGCAATTCGCGCGCTCCAGCCCAAGCGATCAAGACCCGCCTTCGCCAGCATCACTGCCTCGTACTCGCCGCTCTCTACCTTTCGCAGACGCGTGTCCACGTTGCCCCTCAGATCGCGTACGTCCAAATCGGGCCGAATATGCCGAAGCTGCGCCTGTCGCCGCAGACTGCCCGTGCCGACCCGCGCGCCTTGCCGCAAACTCCCGAGCGTCGCCCCGTTCGCCGCAACCAGACAATCTCGAACGTCTTCCCGCCGGCATACCGCCGGAAACATCAGCCGCGAAGGCGTGTCCGTGGGCACGTCCTTCACGCTATGCACCGCCAGATCAATGGTTTCCTCCAGCAGCGCTTCCTCCAGCTCTTTGATAAAGATTCCCTTCCCGCCGATTTGGGAAAGGGGAGACGACTGCAGCTTATCGCCCGACGTTTTGATGATAACGATTTCCGTTTCGACTCCCGCGCCCGCGAAAAGTTGTTTTCGCACGTGCTCCGCCTGCCATTTTGCAAGCAAGCTGCCTCGCGTGCCGATGCGCAGATGTCTCACGTCTTCTCCCGGTTCGAGAGGAAAAGGTCGCGCAGCGCTTCCACATTCTGAATCTTGCGCCGAAGTTCCTTTTCTCCGCGCAGCCGCTCCGCCGGCTCAAGTAAGAGTTTCTCCAGCAATTCATCCATCATCGATTCCATGCGCTCGCGCTCTCCGGCGCTAAGGTGACTCATCGAATCCATCCGCGCGCGGATAAAGGCCGCGCGTTCTTCGCGCAATCGCGCGCGCAACGCATCCACCAACCCTACCAACTCCACGCTCGTCTGCCAGGAAAGAAATTTCCCGACGTGCTCGTCCACGATCGTTTCCGCTCGAGGAATTTCGCTCTCCCGCGCATGCCGGTTCTGCTCGACGATCTCCGTCAGATCGTCAATATTGTAGACATACGCGTTATAAAGTTCGGCCGCTGAAGCCTCGACATTGCGCGGCATTCCCAAATCCATCAGAAAGAGTGCGCGGTTCCCGCGGGCCGACATGGCCGCCTGCAAAATCTCCCTCCGGAGAACCGGCTCTTCCGAAGCCACCGAGGCCACCACGACATCCGCTGCCGTCAGCGCAGTTTCCCACTCTCCCCACCCGAGAACTCTTCCACCAACGCGAACCGCCAACTCGTCCGCCCGCTCGCGCGAACGGTTCATGATGAACAGCCGCGCTATGCCTCGATCCCTCAGCTGGTTCACCACCTGTTCGCTGATCGCTCCCGCGCCGAGTACAAGCGCGCTCCGTTCATTCATCTTCCCGAAAATCCGCTCCGCCAGCTTCACGCCAGCCGATGCCACCGACATCGGCCGCGTTCCCAGTTCCGTTTCCGAACGCACGCGTTTCCCAACTTCCAGCGCCCCTTGGAACAATCGGTTCAGCACCGGGCCAGTGGCCCCATACTCGTGCGCATAGCGATACGCTTCGCGCACTTGCCCCAAAATTTCCGCTTCACCAAGCAACATCGAATCCAGCCCTGCTGCAACCCGGAAAAGATGCCGCACCGCTTCGCGGTCGTAATGATGATAGAGCGACACACCGAGCACGTCCGGCCGCACCGAATGAAATTCGCTCAAGAACGAAGACAATCCTGGCGCGCACTCATGCGAAGTCTCCGGCGGCACACCATAAATCTCGCTGCGGTTGCACGTCGAGAGCACCAGCGTCTCTTGCAGTATCCCTCTCGATCGCAACTCATCCGCCGCCTTGCGCGACTGTTCCGCCGTGAAAGACACCCGTTCGCGCACCTCAACCGGCGCGGTGCGGTGGTTCAATCCGACGAGAACAATTTCCATGCTTCGCCCGCGCTCCTAAAAATATCGGTGACTTTGCGACAAATACAAATTCACCACCGTGAAACTCATCACCACAACAAAAAAGTTGAAAACACACAACTTTGATGCTCGCGCCCCGCGCCAAGACGCCGTCCTTGCCAGCTGAAAATAGACCACGTAAAGCAGCAGCACCACCAGCGTAATCACATATTTGGGATCGTAGTACCAGATCTGCCCGTGAAGGCGGTCCACCCACACAAATCCCAATGCTGTCCCGATCGCGATCGACATCAACCCAACTAAAACGCTTGACCGGCTCATCCGCTCCAGCAGTTCCAAGGGAGGAAGCCGCCACACAACGTTGCTCAGCTTGTGGCTCCGCAAAAGCCGCTCTTCTCCCAGAAAAATCAAGCTGAACACTGCCGAAAGCGCAAACGCCGCATACGCCAAAATGCTCAGCGTAACGTGAAACGCAAACGCCACGCCCCGCGCCGGCGCAGGCGACAATCGATCCGCAGGCGCCAGATGCGCCGCCAAAAAAAACACAAAAATAAACGGCAAAACAAACGCCCCCACCGACCGCTGCCGGTGAAATAGTTCGAGCCCCAAGTACGTCAGCGCCAGCAGCCACCCAAACAGCGACATCGAGCCGTAAAGATCATGATAGGGAACGGTATGCAGACCGCGCGAGCGCTCCAAAAGCGCGAAATAATGCGCCACAAGCCCCAACGCAAGCAGCAGCGTCCCCAGCCGCCCCATCGCCTCTTTGCCCGTATTCAGAAAGCCCAAATAAAAAATCAAGCTCGCCACGTACGCGACAATCGTCAAAATTAGGAACAGATGGCTCATGAAACCTTTAATCCCGCTTTTTCCGCAGCCGGCCAGGCAAACGCAGCCGCATTCTCACCCGACTCACTGATCTCAGCGTTCCCCAGAGTATAGCCCACTCGAGAGGCGCCCCGCACAGCCCTCACCCCGTTCTGCAATCATCTCCCGGATTTGCTATCCTCTTCGTCAGGCGCATGATGACCACCTCCGCCCCTCTCAATCGAAAAGACTTATTCCTCGGCGCATGCCGTGGCGAAACTGTTCCGCGGCTTCCTGTCTGGATGATGCGCCAAGCCGGCCGCTATCTCCCCGAGTATCGGGCCATTCGCGCCAATCACGCGTTTCTCGAAGTTTGCAAGACCCCCGACCTGGCTGTCGAAGTCTCTCTTCAACCCTTTCGCCTGCTCGGCGTGGACGCCGTCATCGTTTTCTCCGACATCCTCATCCCCGCCGAAGCCATGGGTCTAAAACTCGAACTAGGCGATGCCGGCCCCAATCTCCCCGAACCGGTTCGTTCGAAACGCGATGTCGAGAAACTAAGACTCTTCGACCCCGAAATCGACACAGACTTTCTCCCCGAAGCCATTCGCCGCATCGCCCGCGAAGTCGGCCCCACCGTCCCTGTCCTCGGCTTTGCCGCCGCTCCCTGGACTCTCGCCTGCTACATGGTCGAAGGCCGCACCAAAGAAGGCTTCGCCACGGTTAAGAGTTTCCTCCTCAGCGAACCCGCCACCTTCCGCGACCTGCTCCATCGTATCGCGCAAGCCACCATCCCCTACCTAAAAGCCCAAATCGCCGCCGGAGCCGCCGCCGTTCAACTCTTCGACACCTGGTGCGGCGAACTCTCTCTCCGCGACTACGAAGACTTCGCCCTCCCCGCCACGCAAGAAATCATTTCCGCCCTCGCGTCCGCAAACCCGCAAACTCCCGTCATCTACTACACCAAAGCCTCTCACCACTTGCTCCCAGCCGTAGCTCGCTCTGGCGCGAATGTCCTCAGCGTCGACTGGCGCGTGGACATGCGCGCACTCCGCGAAAAGCTGGGCCCACGCATCGCCATTCAAGGCAACGTTGACCCTGCAGTGCTCTTTGGCCCGCCAGAAGAGATTCGCCGCACCACGCAAGACGCCATCTCCGCTCTAGACGGCACCGGACACATCCTCAACCTGGGCCACGGCATCCTGCAATACACCCCCGTCGAAAACGCCAAGTTGTTTATCGAAACCGGCCAGCAATCGTTGCGGCAGGAAGCCGCCACATCCGCCGTAGGGGTTGGGCTTGCCCCACCCGCTGCTCGTGGAACCGGATCATGACCCTCGCCCACCCCACCCTCCAAGCCATGCGCGAAGAACTCCGCGTAAGCGAAGCCTTCCTCTCCCGCTACAACCGTCCCGGTCCCCGCTACACCAGTTATCCAACCGCCCCCGTCTGGAACGACTCCTTCGGCCCCGCTGACCTAGAAAAAGTCCACGCCCAAGCCGAAGACGCCAAATCGCCCGTCTCCCTCTACATGCACATTCCCTTCTGCGAAAGCCTCTGCCTCTTCTGCGCCTGCAACGTCATCATCCAAAAAAACAAAGCCGTCTCGCCCCCCTACCTCGAAATCCTAAAACGCGAAATCACCAGCGTCAGCCGCAGCGTCTCCAAGGACCGCCCAGTGGTCCAATTCCACTGGGGCGGCGGCACCCCCACCTATTTAACTCCCCCGCAAATCGAAGACCTCTTCGGCTTCACGCGCGACCACTTCAGATTCTCCCCCGACGCCGAAATCGGCATCGAAGTCGACCCCCGCGTTACCAGCCGCGACCACCTCGAAACCCTCCGCAAACTAGGTTTCAATCGCCTGAGCATGGGCATCCAGGATTTCCACCCGCTAGTTCAAAAAACAATCAATCGCGTCCAACCCTACGAACTCACCGCCGCCCTAATCCAATGCGCCCGCGACCTCGGCTTTAACAGTGTCAACGTCGACCTGATCTACGGCCTCCCCTACCAAACCGCCGACACCTTCGCCCACACCGTCGACCAAATTCTCACCCTCACTCCCGACCGCGTAGCCCTCTTCAGCTACGCCCACGTCCCTTGGCTCAAAAAACAGCAAAACTCTTTCGAAGGCCATCTCCCCGAAGGCATGCAGAAATTTGAAATCTTCCGCACCGGCCTCCTCAAATTCCTCGAAGCCGGCTACCTGTACGTCGGGATGGACCACTTCGCCAAGCCCGGCGACGAGCTCGCCGTCTCCCAGCAGAATCGCACCCTCCACCGCAATTTCCAGGGCTACACCACCAAAGCCGGCGCCGACCTCTACGGCATGGGCATCACTGCCATCAGCGGCATCCAAAATGCCTACGCCCAGAACCAGCGCGACATCCCCACCTGGGAAAAAGCCGTCAACGAACGCGGCATAGCCACCATGCGCGGCTACCACCTCTCCGAAGACGACCGCCTCCGCCGCACGGTCATCAGCCGCCTCCTCTGCCACACCATTGTCTTGAAAGAGGAAATCTCGCAGGAATTCGGAATCGATTTCGATCGCTACTTCGCCGAAGAGCTCACTCGCCTTGAACCCTTCCGCGAAGACGGCCTGATCGTCCTCGACCCCAACGAAATCCGCACAACTCCGTTGGGCCGCATCTTCATCCGCAACGCCGCCATGCTCTTCGACCCCTATCTAGAAAAACAGCACCTCAACGCCAAGACCCTATTCTCCAAAACCCTCTAGTGAGTGACTGCGTTTCGGCACGGCGGCCTTAGTGAGGATTCCCCTTTTGGCGGATCTCACTTTTTCTTCCACTCGGCGGCCTTCTCGGGCTTGCCCCAAGCCTGGTAAAGCTGCACGAGCCATTCGTGGGCGCGGTCCACGTAATACCAGTCTGGAACGTCCATCCGGCCTTTCCGCTCCATCAGGCCCTGATATCCTTCCATCAGGAGCGGTTCCGCCTCAGTATATTTCTTCTGCCCGGCCAAGCTGTCGCCAAGCATGCTCTCGGCGCGAAATCGCTGCCACTCATCCGGCATGTTCTTCCGTCCAAACTCCACAATCCCTTTCGCAAGAGGTTCGCTTTCGACGAACTTTCGTTCGGATACGTATGCCAGTACGAGGTCGGCCTGAGCATCCATCGTGTCGGGGTGCTCCGGGCCCAGGGCATGCCGTCGGCCCTCGAGAGCCTCGGCGGCGTATCTCTCCGCCAAGTCGTACTTGCCCTCCCGTTGATACATAGTCCCCATTTCTCCCAAGATATCGAGCGTGCTCGGATGCTCAGGTCCTAAAACGAGGCGATCGGCCGCCAGGGCTTGGGCGAAGAGCCCTTCAGCCTGCACGTACTTGCCCTCCAAATAGTAGGCCTCAGGCATGTCGCTCATGAACGCTAATGTGAACGGGTGTTTGGGGCCAAGCACGCGACGGCTGATCTCTGCGCCCTGGCTATAATGCGTCTCAGCCTGAGCATATTTTCCTTCACACACCTCCGTCATGGCCAGATTGATCATAGTGTTCAGAGTAGAGGAGTGCTCCGGACCCAAAACGCGACGCTGAATCTCCAGCGTCTGACTGTAAATTGCTTCGGCTTGAGGGAACTTGCTCTGTTTGTAATAGACGCTGGCCAGATTCATACCAGGCGTCAACGTGGAGGGATGCTCGGGACCCAGAACGCGGCGGCTGATCTCCAGCACCTGGATGTAGAGTGCCTCGGCTTGTGTGTACTTGCCCTCCGATAGGTACGCGCCCGCCAGGTTGTTCATCGCCTGCAACGTCGAGGGGTGCTCGGGACCCATGACCCGATTACTGATTTCCAGGACCTGGGCGTAAAGGGGTTCGGCTTGCGCATACTTGCCCTCAGAGAAATAAACATTGGCCAGATTATTCATGGAATTCAGCGTATTGGAACTCTCCGGACCAAAAACGCGGCGCTGCACCTCCAGCGACGGCGTGTAGAGCGCTTCGGCCTGCGCGTACTTGCCCTCAGACCAGTAGTCTGCGGCCAGATTGTTTAGGGTATCCAGCGTGTCAGGATTTTCGGGCCCCAAAACGCGGCGCTGCATTTCCAAGGCCTGACTGAGAAGAGCCTCAGCCTCCGGGTATTTTCCCTGATCATAGGCTGTATGTCCAAGGTAGTCGAGGGTCCTGAGGGTTTTCGGGTTCCTTGCACCCTGCACCTGGCGGCGCAATTCCAGCGCCCGTTGCAATTGCGTGCGCGCCTCTGCGTACAGCCCGAGGTCCATGTACGTCACGCCTATCGTGTCGCGAATGGCGGCCTCGACTTCCGGCTGCCGGTCGAACTTTCCCGTAATCCGCGCCGCCGCCCGGTCCAAGGCCGTTCTCACTTTCAAATCTGGATCGGCTTTGGCGTGCGGCCCTGCCTGAACGGAAGCGCCGGCCTGCGCCAGCAGGTCGTATTGCAGAAAATTGTTAACCGCCTGAGCCTCTGCCGCTTCCCTGTTGGCGCGCACGCTCTGGCGAATACTGATGGCCGCCGCCGCCACAAGCACTACGAAGAAAGCGCACGCGGTAGCCAGCGACGCACGATAGCGGCTCGCGAACTTGCGGGCGCGGTAAGCCGCCGAAGCCGGAACGGCCAGCACAGCTTCGTTTTTTAGATACCGGCCAATGTCCGCAGCCAAATCGGATGGCGACCCGTATCGGCGCGTACGGTTCTTTTCCAGAGCCTTCAGCGCGATCGAGTCCAGGTCGCCGCGAACCTGTTTCGCCAAGGTTATTGGTTCGGTCTTGCGGTTGCGCGCCACTTCCGTGGATGTCCGAGGATCTTGCGAGCGGATCTTGGTACTCGGCTTCAGCGGCTCCTCGTCGCGCAATCTGCGCATGAACTCGTCAAAGGCGATTTTTCGCAGATCGAGGGGCGGCACGCCGGCCAGCAACTCGTAAAAAATGATCCCCAACGAGTAGACGTCAGTGCGGGTGTCGATATCCTCGCCGGAAGAATTGGCCTGCTCCGGGCTCATGTATTCCGGCGTTCCGAGCAGCACCCCCACGCGCGTGAACATCGTATCCGCGACCAATTTCTGAGACAGTGCCTTGGCCACTCCGAAATCTATAATTTTTGGCGCCGCGTGCCCGTCCACCTCGGTCACCAGGATGTTCGATGGTTTCAGGTCGCGGTGGATAATGGCCTTCTGATGCGCATGCTGGACCCCTTCACACACGAGCGTGAACAGTTCCAACCGTTCCCGTGTGCTGAGCTTATGATTGTCGCAGTACGTTGTGATGGGAACCCCGGCCACGTACTCCATGGCGAAGTACGGCGCGCCTTCCTGCGTGGCGCCGGCCTCGAACACCTTGGCGATGGCAGGATGGTCCATCAAAGCCAAAGCCTGCCGCTCGGACGCGAACCGCGCCATTACTTCACGCGTGTTCATCCCCGCCTTGACCAGCTTCAGCGCGACGCGTCGGCGGACAGGCTCTTTTTGTTCCGCGAGCCATACCTCACCCATGCCGCCTTCACCGATTTTCTGCAACAGGTGATAGTGGCCAATCACAGCTCCGGCGGTCTCGGCAGAGTCCAGAGGCTTCGTGTCGACCGTGCCGCCTTCATCGAGGCCCGAGGTAACGGAGGGGTCTGGGCGTTCTTCAGCAGGCATGTTGACTTTCTTTCCTGGCAATCCAAGTGCCGGCAGTATATAGCATCCGAGACCGAAAGAGCTTCGCCGGGATCTGATCGCCCTCGCGATCTTGCTGACGATTGTGGCGCTTGTCGCCAGCTACGTCCCCGCGCGCAAGACTATAGAAGCCGATCCGAGGGCTTCGCCCCAGCTGCGGTCGGGAACCACACCGCACTCACGGCGGCACCCTCGGCTCAAAATGATAGGATGGCTCCTCGATGCAAGTTCCAGTCCTGATCGTAGGCGCCGGAATCTCCGGCCTGACCTGCGCCTACTACTTGCGCAAATCCGGCATCGACGCCCGGATTGTCGAAGCCTCCTCACACCCCGGCGGCGTAATCCGCTCAGAGCGCCGCGACGGCTTCCTCCTCGAACTAGGCCCGCAAAGTTTCAGCGGCACTCCCCAGCTCCGGAACCTCTGCCGCGACCTAGCCATCGAAAACGAATTAGTCGAAGCGCCGCCGAGCGCGCCGAGATTCCTCCTCATCAAAGGCCAACTAAAACCAGCCCCACTCAGCCCGCCCGCGTTCTTCGCCTCTTCCCTCTTCAGCCTCAGCACAAAATGGAGCATCCTGCGAGACATTTTCGGCCGCACGAATCCTCCAGCCGACGACGAATCCGTCGCCGACTTCACGCGCCGCAAATTTTCCGCCGAACTGCTCGACAAACTCGTCGGCCCATTCGTCTCCGGCATCTACGCTGGCGATCCGGAAAAACTCAGTCTTCGGGCTGCCTTCCCCCAACTCCACGAAGCCGAACGCGCCACCGGCAGCATCATCCGTGGAATGATGCGCGCAGCAAAATCCAAACCCGGCCCCAAACAGCGACCCACTCTTCAATCCTTTAAGGATGGAAACGAAACGCTGATCCGAGCCCTCGCCGCAAACCTTGGCCCCTCTCTACGCTGTGGCGTAGAAGTCACCGCAATTCAGCAGAGCGGCGAAGGAACGCCGCAATCAGGTAAACCATTTGTGGTGGAAGCCAGAACGGAAGCAGGCACCGAGAACATCATCGCCGACCGTTTCGTTCTCGCGACGCCAACTTATGTTGCCGCGAAACTGCTCGGTCCCGAAATCGCATCTCCGCTCGGAGAAATCGAATACGCTCCCCTCGCGGTAATCTCGCTCGGATATCGCACGCAAGATGTGGGACATTCGCTGGAAGGCTTCGGGTTTCTCGTCCCCCGCTCCGAAAGCCTGCGCACACTTGGCACCGTCTGGAATTCATCGCTCTTTCCCGGCCGCGCCCCGCAAGGCTCCGTGCTGCTTACAAGCTTCGTTGGGGGTGCAACCGATCCCCAAGCTGTCGCGCTCTCATCCGAAGACATAGTCTCAATGATCCATCGAGAGATTGCCCCGATCCTCTCCATCCGCAGCCGACCGACCTTATCCCATGTTCAGATTTACCGGCGCGCTCTGCCCCAGTACAATATCGGCCACACCGCGCGGATCGCCAATCTCCAACGCGAATCTTCTTCTCTTCAAAATCTCAAGCTTGTGGGAAACTATCTCCGCGGACCAGCCCTCGGCGCCTGCATCGAACAAGCCCTCGCCGTGGCCGACGAAATTCGTGCCAGCATTACAGGTACAAGTTCACGATGACAGAGACCAACACAAAGACGTCATCCGAAACCCCGTTTCCGCCGTATAGTCTTTGAGGAGAGGAAGAAGCCGACACTCGTGTTCCTGGCGGCTTTCACATCCAGTGGCCCCCGCGAAGTGTCGCTCGACGCGACGCTGCTGTCGCGCCTTCTGCAAAAAGACGTGAGCGCCTTTGAACAGCTCTACGACCGCCACTCGCGCCTCGTCTATGGCCTGGTCCTGCGCATTCTCCAGCAGGCTTCAACGTCCGAAGAGGTCGTTCAGGACGTTTTCCTGCAACTCTGGCGCAATGCAGATCAGTACGATTCCACGCGCGGCCCCTTTGTCCCCTGGCTGTGCACCATGGCGCGTAACCGCGCCCTCGATCATCTTCGCCTGAAAAGCGAACGCCAGCGCCGCCGCGAGGATCTACACGACGAACTGCCGAGCGTCGTCGTTGCTCCCGACTACGAAAAGGCCCTCGACGAAAAGCGCCGCGCCGAACGCGTCCGTGCCTTGATGGCTTCTCTCACGCCGCAGCAGAAAAAAGCCATCGAGCTCGCGTATTTTGAAGGCCTGAGTCATTCCGAGATCGCCGCGACGCTGAAAGAACCGCTGGGCACCGTAAAAAGCTGGATAAGAAATGGTTTGCTTCGCCTGAAAGAAGGATTGCAGGCAACAACGTGAAAAACTGCGACCAATTCCGTGAGCTGATCGAAGCCTACGCTCTAGGCGCGCTCGATCCCGAAGAGCGCTCCGGGCTCGAAGCTCACCTCGCGACAGGCTGCCCCGACTGCGCCAAGGCCATCGAGGAAGCGCGCTGGCTCGTCTGCCAACTCGCCTACACCGCTCCCGAAGCGGCCCCTTCGGACATGCTCAAGGGCCGCCTGATGCAAACGGTCCGCGCCGAAGCGCAATTGCAAACGAGGCCCCGCGTGCTTCCCGCAAAGAGCTCCGTTCCTTTCTGGCTCGTAGCCGGCGTCGCCGCGCTGCTCGTCTTCTCAATCTATTCCGCCTGGAACGCACGCCACCTGCAAAATGAAATTCGCGAAGCGAACCAGCGTGCCGCCGCGCTGACCATCGAACACGAAAAAATCGAAGAGCAACTCGCCGACGCCAAGCGCGAAGCTGCCATCATGATGGATCCTACGTCCCACAAAATCGCTCTCTGGGGCGAACACGCGCACCCCGAAACGCTGGAAGCCAAATGGCATTCCCAACTCGGCGTATGCATCGTCGGCGACAAAGTTCCAATGCCCAGCGCCAATCACGTTCTTCAAGTGTGGTTCATTCCAAAGAAAGAAGGTGCCAAGCCGATGCCTTCCGCGATGGTGCGTCCAGACGCCAATGGGAAATTAATGTTGTACGTTTCCGCCCCGCCCGAGTCCATGGACAATACGAAAGCCATCGCCATCACCGAAGAACCGGCCGGCGGCAGCGGCTGGCCCACGACTCCCATCCTCTGGTCCGGCAACGTAACCTAGCGCTCGATAAAATTTCAGCCGGAGATGTGTCTCTTTTTTTGGCTAGCGACGTGTCATTTTTTTTCCGCCGAAGATGTTTTTTTCAGCTGACGATGTGTCTCTTGCCGTAACGCAGCGCGAGCCGAACTTTGCGGCGCTTGGCTGCATCTCGAAACCGTTGTCTCTCCTCGGCGGTCTTCACGATCAGCGGCGCCACCGGTTTCGGCAGCCGCGTAAACTCATCGATGGCCACAAACGTCACATATGCCGACGTTGTGTGCTTTCTCTCTTCAGTCATCGCGTTTTCCGAATAAACTTCGACGCCCACTTCCATCGAAGTCCGAAACACGCGATTCACTTGCGACTTCAAATTCACGATCTCTCCAAGATTTACAGGATTCCGAAAATCGATGTAGTCCACCGACGCCGTCACGACATAACTGTTCGAGTGCCGGTGCGCCGCCATCGCCGCGACCATGTCTACCAAGTGCATCACCTGTCCGCCCAGCAATTTCCCCAAAGGATTTGTCTGCGCCGGCAAAACAATTTCAGTCATCTCCGACCGCGACGCACTCACCGGCTTCCCTTTCAATTCTATTTCCCCGCTCTTTTTGCTCTTCAACGCCTTCTTGCTGTTCATTCGCTTTTCCGCTCCAGGCTGGTTTGGGCCGCAGCAACTCTACCCGTATAATACGAGCAAACCATGACTGAGCCGAAGAAAACCCGCCGCCAGATGCTCGAAGAGTTCGTGGCCAAAAAACCGGACGACGCCTTCTCTCGCTATGGGTTGGCGATGGAGTGCATGAACAGCGGCGACCCGGCCGCTGCCGACGGCCACTTCCGCGCTCTGATCGAACGCAACGCCGACTATATTCCAGCTTATCTGATGTACGGCCAGCTTTTGGCCCGCGAATCGCGCAACGAAGATGCGCGGCAAGTTCTGTCGAACGGCATCACTGCCGCCTCCAAGGCAGGCAACGAACACGCCCGCTCCGAGATGGAAACGTTGCTCGCCGAGCTTTCTTGATCGCCTACGCAACTAAGCTTCAAATGGACAGGTTAACAGCGCGATTGTCGAGGTCGACGGAAAAACGCGGCTTCAAATTCGGCATCCCGTGGCTCAACACCAGCCGCAATACGCTGGATTGTACGGCTCCCAGTGCCATGCGCACCCCAGCTGCAAGCGGCCTGCAGCAGACAATCTATGGGTTCCTGGCGGCAAGCCTCGATGCCGCCGCCCCTCGAAAGCACGCTTCCCCGCCCTCTGGTATGATTTGTTCAGGAACAATGCGGCCCGATCGCATTCCGCTCTTTCCACTGAACGTCGTTCTTCTTCCCGGCGCGGATCTTCCCCTGCACATCTTCGAGCCGCGTTACCTTGAGATGGTGGGCCGCTGCTTGAAGGAAAAATCGGAGTTCGGGGTTCTTCTGGCGCTTCCCAAGGGAGTTGCTCGCGTGGGTTGCACGGCGGAGATCATCGAAGTCGTCAAGCGCCACGACGACCACACCCTGGACATTTTGACGGTGGGCCGCGAACCTTTCCGCGTGATTGAGTTCTTCGAGGAAAACCCCCTCGCCGAGGGGCACGTGGATTACCTTGAAGACCGGGAAACCGCCGCCAATCCGGCGATTCGGCGGGAGCTGGTCGAACTGTATGAAACTTGCCACACGCTGATCTTTGAGGATTATCCCAAGAACACCAACAGCGACCAGTCGCGGCAAATCTCTTTCGTTATCACCGGCACCCTGCCGATGGATTTGCTCTTGAAGCAGCAAATTTTGGAGCTGCGGTCGGAAGCGGACCGGCAGGAACGCCTCGTGGGGTATCTTCGCGCCTGGGCACCGCATCTACAGAAGACAGGCGTTATGCGCCAACGCGCCGGTGGTAATGGACACGGTCTGAATTAGGGTGGTTTGAATCAGCATTCTGTGCGTCCCTCATTGACCGGGGCGCGGAACGAGGCCACATGACGGGAAGCACATCCATGCAGTCCTCAGCGCATCCGAGAGTTCGCACTCTCGGCGAACTAAAGCGCATTCCGGACTTCGACGCGCGCACTGTCTCGCGTTCGGTGAAAGCAGAGATGCGCCAGAATCTCTTGCGCATGATCGAAAAGAACGAGCCGCTCTTCCCCGGTGTGCACGGCTATGAAGACACGGTGATCCCGCAGATCATCAATGCGCTGCTATCTCGACACAATTTCATTTTGCTGGGACTTCGCGGCCAGGCCAAGAGCCGCATCCTTCGCGGCTTGGCACAGTTTCTCGACCCGGAAATCCCGGTCGTGGTCGGATGCGAAATCAATGACGATCCGCTGCGCCCCATCTGCCGGGCGTGCCGCGAGAAAGTAGCCGCCGAGGGCGACAATACGGCCATTGCCTGGATGCCGCGCGATCACCGCTACGTGGAAAAGCTCGCCACGCCGGACGTAACCATGGCGGATATCATCGGCGATGTCGATCCCATCCGCGCCGCACGCGGCGGGCGTGATCTTTCCGATGAGCTGACCATCCACTATGGCCTGCTTCCTCGTGCCAATCGCGGCATCTTTGCCATCAACGAGCTTCCCGATCTGGCCGGCAAAATTCAGGTGGGATTGTTCAACATCATGCAGGAAGGCGACATTCAGATTAAGGGTTATCCGCTGCGGCTTCCTCTCGATGTGCTTCTCGTCTTCACGGCGAATCCCGAAGACTACACGGCGCGTGGAAAAATTATTACTCCGCTGAAGGACCGCATCGGCGCTGAAATCCGTACTCACTATCCGTCCACTCTCGAGGAAGGAATGGCTATCACCGCGCAGGAATCCTGGGTCGCTCGCGATTCCGCGCGCAAGGTCGAAGTTCCGGCTTATCTTCGCAACGTCGTGGAAGAGATCGCGTTTCAAGCGAGAGAAGATAAGCGCGTCGATCGCCGTTCCGGCGTGAGCCAGCGGCTGCCCATTACCGCGCTCGAGAGCGTGGTCAGCAGCGCCGAGCAGCGCGCTGCCCGCACGGGGGAAAAATCTTCGGTCGCGCGCATCGCCGATGTCTATTCGGCGCTTCCCGCCATTACTGGCAAACTCGAGCTCGAATACGAAGGCGAGTTGAAAGGGGCTGACACGGTCGCCCGCGACCTTATCCGCACTGCCGTGGGCCGCGTCTTCAGCAAGCATTTCGCAGAAATCAATTTTCAACCAGTAATTCAATGGTTTGAAATCGGCGGCGAACTGAAACTGCCTGAGCTAGCCAGCACTTCCGATCGCTACCAGCAGCTCTCGAAAATTCAGGGCTTGATGGAACATATTGGCCGGCTCGGCGTCCAGGACCGCAAAGACGCGGCCGCTGCAGCATCTGCCGCTGAAATGATCCTCGAAGGGCTGTGGGCGCATCGGCGCATCGGCCGCAGCGAAGAGCGCGGTTTCTATGCCGACAAGCCCAAGCAGCAGCCGGAGCAGCGCGAAAATCCCGTGCGACCGCCGCGGCGTCAATTTAATTGACGATGCGGCGAAGGGCCGTCGTCTCGAGGAGCATCGCGACGAGGAATCTGGTCTTATGCTGAGAGAAAAGAAGGACTAGCGCTTATGAAATTCATTCGCTACGGCAAATACACCGGCGAACCGGCCGATGCGATCGATCTCGAAGAACTTGTGAAGCGCATGGGCGATTTTTTTCTGCAAAGCGGATTTGAATCGCAATTCTACGGCGTTTCGCAGATGGATCCCGACCGCTCCATGGAAGCCCTGCGCGAAGCCATTCTGCGCGCGCTGCAAGAAGGCGACCTGCTGCCCGAAGACGCCATGAGCGAAGAGCTGCGCGAACTTCTGCAAGGCTCCGACGCTCAAAACAATCAGGCCGTGAAAGATTTGATAGATAAGCTGATGGAACGGCTGGCGCAGGAAGGTTTCATCAATCCGCAGCAGCCGCCGCAAGTGACGCCGCCGCCGCAAACCTCCGCGCGCGGCCAACTGGGCGGCCCGCACGAAAAGGCGCCCGAGGCGCGTTTCGAGATCACCGACAAGACCATCGATTTCCTCGGCTTTAAAACGCTGCAGGATCTTCTTGGGTCGCTCGGCCGCAGCAGCTTCGGCCGTCACGACACGCGCGACCTCTCGACCGGCATCGAATCCGGCGGCGTCTCGCGCCCGTACGAATTCGGGGATACGATGAATCTGGACGTCAGTGAAACACTTTTCAACGCGGTGCGCCGGCAGGGCGCAAAAGTTCCCATCGACATGAGCTATTCCGATCTGATGGTTCATCAGTGCGAATATCACAGTTCGTGCGCTACGGTGGTGCTTCTGGATTGCAGCCACAGCATGATTCTTTATGGCGAGGACCGCTTCACTCCAGCGAAGCGCGTGGCCATGGCCCTCTCGCATCTCATTCGCACGCAGTATCCGGGCGACACGCTGAGCCTCGTCCTTTTTCATGACAGCGCCGAGGAAGTGCCCCTCGGCGAACTGGCGCGCGTCCAGGTTGGCCCTTACTACACCAACACGCGCGAGGGCCTGCGCCTGGCGCAACGTATCTTGCTTCGCCAAAAGAAGGACATGCGCCAGATCATCATGATCACCGACGGAAAGCCTTCCGCCCTCACGCTGGAAGACGGGCGGATTTACAAAAATGCATTTGGACTGGATCCGTTCGTTGTGGGCCAGACCCTCGAAGAAGTGAATAAGTGCAAGCGCGCCGGAATCATGATCAACACTTTTATGCTCGCCAGCGACTACAGTCTCGTGCATTTCGTTCAGAAAATAACGGAAATGTGCCGCGGCAAAGCCTACTTCACCACACCTTATACGCTGGGCCAATACCTGTTGATGGATTACATGCAGCGCAAAACCAAGCAGATCCACTGATGCCCGTTCTCTCTTTGCGCCGGTTTCCTTGCTGGTATATTTGAATTTGTTGCATTCGCGCTCTTTGCTGCGGCAATATGCTCGATGTCTTACAACGCCGCGCTAAACTTGCGGTATGGGAATCTTGCGGCGGCTTTCACTCTGGATTGGCACGGAAGGATCAATGACCAACATCGTGGCAGGAAATATGGCGCCGGGATTTTCTCTAAAGGCGCTGGATGGAAAAGAGTATTCATTCGAGGAACTGATACAACGCGGTCCCGTGGTCGCTGCGTTCTTCAAAATCTCGTGCCCTGTCTGCCAATTCACTTTCCCTTTTCTCGAACGCATCTACAAGCATTACGGCGGCGACTTCGTGACTTTTCTGGGTATCTCGCAGGATGAAGCCAAAGCAACAAAAGAGTTCGCCAAAGAATTTGGTGTCACCTTCCCGGTCTTGCTGGACCAAAAGGAAAAGAATTACCCCGCATCAAATGCATATGGGCTGACGAATGTCCCCACGATCTTTCTTATTGAGACAGACGGTACCGTAAAAATCAGCAGTATGGGATTTGACAAAAAGGATCTGGAATCGATTGCAGCTGCTCTCGCAGAGCGCAAAAAGATAGTGCCGGCCGCGCTTTTCCGTAACAACGAATCCATCCCCGAGCACAAGCCCGGATGAGGATCGAAAAATTAGGTCCGGTCTGGACCTAATCAAAAGAAAACGAACTCCGGCGTTCCACCGGGTTACTCAGCCTCTTTTTCGAGCCATTTTTTCTTGTGCTTGGCCGGATGCTTCCGCTTATCCGCGATCACGCGCGTAGCCGCAGGCGCAATCCCGGAATTGCGAGCCGCGCGCCTCGCTTCCACGCCCACATCCAGAACTTTCTTGCGCCACCTCTTCATCGTCTCTTTACGGCAATCTTGGCATTCCTTCGCTCCTGGGTCTCAAATCGAGCGGAGCGTTTAGAACGTAAACTGCACCTGCAAATCGATCCGGCGGTTCGCCGTGGGAGCATAAGAATAGGGCTGCGGCGCGAGCGAATTTGCCTCGCCAAACAGCGGCGAACTCAAATTACCGATCGGCGAACCAAAGTTGACGTTGTTAAATATATTTCGCGCGTTGACGCTGAAGGTCAGGTTGTAACGGGAATTGGATGGCGTGCCGCCGCCAAACATGCCAGGGCCGCCGCCTGGACCGCCGCCACGTGGCATACCTCCACCACCACCGCCTCCGCCTCGTGCTCCTCTGCTGCCCTGCCCGCCGGCGGTGGGTTCCTTTTTCTGCCCAAAACCAAATGTCTTGCTCAGCCGCAGGTTCATCGTAAAGCGCCCAGGGCTAGTCCCGTAGTTTACGGGAATGAGAGCCTGGCCCGGCTGCGGCAGCGCATCAAAGCAGCCGAATGCAGTTTGAATGTTGCCGGCGGCAGCGCCCGTGGCGCACGTTCCGAACGCCGGGCGCGCATTGAATTGCGCGTCGCCATAAAGGTCCTGCCCCGTGGTGATATTAAACGGAATCCCAGAGCTCGCAATCAAGAAGGGGCTCAAGCGAAAACCATACGGCACTCCTAACGTGCCGCCAAAAAAGATACGTTGCCGAATATCGAAGGCAGCGCGCCCATAATCCGCGCTTGGGTCGTTCGGAATGGATGGAAAGTAGTTGGCGCCAGAAGTGTCGCCGTTCGCGTAGTTCAGGGTGTAATAGCCGAAGAGCGAAAGATCCTTTATGAATCCATGCGGCGTCGGCAGGCGTACGCTGCTGTTCAATATCAGCTGATTCTGTTTGAAAACGCCTTCGGACTGAAAGGCATAATGAATCTGGCTCGGCGGAGGGGGCACCGGCTGCCCTGGCTGAACCGTCTGCGCATTGATGAAATCCGAATAGAGTTGATGGTCGCCGCGGGAATTCAAGTAGGTGACGGAGAGGTTTGCGAATTTGGAAAGCTGCCGCTCCAGGGTTACACCCGTTTGCATGGTGTAGGGAGTGCGAAGATTCGGATTCTGCACATAAATTGCCTGCGTGGAAGTGGCCGCAGTCGGGAAACCGGGATCGGTTGGCGTAAACTGCTGGTTGGGAAAAAAGAACTGCGGGTTCTGGATCAGGTATTGCTGCTGAACAAAACCGTTCTGCAACTGTTGCTGCAGGACCAAGCTCTCCGTGAACCGGTCATAGAAAATACCGTATCCCAGCCGCAAGATGGTCTTTGCGGACTTCTTTCCGTTCCCATCGATTCCCCAGGCAATGCCCACACGCGGAGCAAAATCGTGGTGATCGCCCAGATTGTTTTGCATCTCGTAACGAAGTCCGAAGCTCATGGTTATGTTCGGCCGGAACTTGTAGTCGTCCTGGGCAAAAAGCGCTCCGTCAAAAAAGTTGACGTGGGCGGCAGCCGTTCCCGCCGGGTTGTAGCTCAACGAATAAAAACTCGCCCCACCACCATTGCTTTGTGGCGTAAGGCCTTGTGCGAGATTCATTAGCGTAATCTGATAGGCTTCGAGGCCGGAGATCGTGGGGCAGGACGTCGGCGGATCGGGGATGTCGCACCCGGTCACTGTGGGATCGACTCGGGAGCCGAACGAGTACTCGCCATTAAAGCTGGCATTCGACGAGTTCACGTCGGTGGTATCCCGCAAGCGTCCGCCGATTTTCACTGAGTGTTTGCCTTTGTTGATGTAGGTGATGTTTTGCAGCTCGTAGCGGTTCTGAATGTCGCTGTTTATCCCGCTCGTGCTGCCTCCGGAAACAAACGCCCCCGGCACGCTGACCTCCGGTGTGGTATTCAAGGGTGTTCCGGTTGCCAATTCGTGGATGTATTGAAATCGCGTCTCGTTAATCGTCGTCGGGCTTACCGTTTGCGTGTCGGTAACTTGCAGCGTATTTTCCGTGCTGAACGAATTCGTCGCCAGCGAGGCAAGATTAAATCCGCCGATGGTGTCGCCGGATTCCACATTTCTCCAATACTGGTACCTCACGCTCAGCGTATTTGAATTGGTTACCTGGTAGTCGAGCCGCGGGCTCAAATTGAGCCTGGTCTTCGGATTAGGCACAACGTCGCTGAACGGCCCGATCGCAAATGTGGTGGGATTGACGACCTGTGCGCTCACGACCGACAAATCGTTGATGTCGCGCCGCTCGATATTAAAGAAAAACGAAGCCTTCTTGCTCAGCGGACCACCGACGTTGGCGCTGAACTGCGTCGTGTCATACCCGGGCGGCGAGATGCCCGCCGGCAAATCTTCAAACGGGTTCCGCGAATTGAAACCGGCGGTAGTTCCGGTAAAAAATATCTGGCCGTGAAACTGGTCCGTGCCCGGCTTCGTAAAAATCTCGATCCGACCGTACCCGAGCTTGTCGTATTCCGCCGAAAACGGATTTTGATTGATGCGTATCTCGCGAATCGATTCCTTCGGCGGTAGTTGTCCGGCTGTAAATCCATCGATATAAATCTGGCCGCCGTTCGGCCCGGCGGAGGGTCCAGCCAGCGCCTGCAGCTCGGATTGCAATTCGTCCGGATCATCGGAAAGCGCGTCCAGATCTTTTCCCTGTAGCACAATCGCGCCCGCGTTATTCTCGGGATTCACGTCCACCTTCGTCGTCGTGTCCGTGACTTCGACCTTTTGCTCCTGCACTTCAATGGACATCGCTATGTTCAGCTTTTGCGCTGGCCCCGCCGCGATATCAATCCCGGGGTTCTCATATGTCGTAAATCCCGGCGCAATCACCTTCACACCGTACTTTCCCGGCGCCAATCCCGTCACTTCAAATACGCCATCCCGGTTCGTCGTGGCCGTCGTGGCTGCACCGCTCGGCGTCGTAACAAGCACCGTCGCACTCACCACCGCCGCGCCCGACGGATCCGTCACCTGCCCGCGCAACGTTCCCGTGGCTGCCGGCGCTTGCCCCGCGTTCCCCGCGGCGGCGGCCAGCAAGAGCGCACCCACGAAAACCATGCATCTGTAGATCAACCTCGAGCTCATTCCTTCTCCTGACTTACGATGACTTAGAATCAGTTTTCGATGATTGGGGTGCTTCAAGGCGCCGCGTCTCCGCCCGCCGGTGCTCCACCCAAGCTCCATTGTGCTAGCAGGTTGGAGGCCCCTCCGGCCGGTGAAGCCTGAAGGATCGGCTCGACTCCGCCAAGCAGCGTGATTGCCGTCACGTCATTCTCTTGTGCCCCACCCGTCGCGACGATCATCACGGCGTCGCCCTTCTGCAACTCCGCAAGCTTCACGGCAGGCATGTGGCTAAGCGCCTGCTGCAAGTCGCCGCCTCCCGCGCCGCCCGGTCGTCCAGCTCCTCCCGGACCGGCTGCTTGGCCGCCTTGGCCGCCGGCTGGATGGGCAGCCGCCGTTTCCGTGGGCTTCGGCGTGGAACTGGCTGTTCCGTTCGCGCCAGCTCCTGCTGATGCGGCGGGCGTGCCCTTTAGCCGCATGGCGATGCCCTGCGCAATCATGGGCGGCAGTTTCCTAAGCTGAGAATCGGAGGTTATCTTCACCGTGACGGCCTTCTTGGCCATCAGATCCATCACCGTAATCGTTCCAGCCGCTGCATCCACCGCACTCACAGTTCCCGCTATATTGCGAAACGTTCCGGAGACTACTTCATCCGCCGCAATTTCCGTGCCGTCGGCGCTGCGTGTTCCGCGCGCGCGAAGCTGGTCTCCCACCTTGATCTGGTCGATTGGCGCGGGCTTGGCATCATCAAATTTTACAGAGTTCGGGGCGTAGCGGCGAAGGATAGTCTGTGGCGCGACTTGAACTTTCACTTCTTTGGCTGCGCCCTGCGCGCTGGTCGAAATCGTGATCGTGCCACTTGCCGGATCGGCAGCCGTTACCAGGCCGCCGGTTCCATGCTTCTGCCATTCCTCGCGCTCGTGCTGCTGCTTCGTGGCGATGTCGGCGGATTTCATGGCGATCACGGATGCTGCAATCACCGTCTTTCCATCCGGCCCCATGGCGCCACGAATCAAAATGCGGTCGCCGGCCTGCAGGTCTTCTAACTGAAGCGGGGCGGCGTTCTTCAAATCTTTCGCGCCTGGCTCGATGCGAACCACCCGCGCGTCGTCCTGGACTTGAATCGTGACTTCCGCTCCCTCATTCGTGGTCAACACAATCGTTTTTCCCGTGACGCTTTTGATCGTGCCCACCGGGCGTGCAGCCGGGTTCGGCGCGGCCTGTTGAGCGGCTTGGCCCGCAGTCGCGCTGACTCCACACGCCACACTAAGCCCTACTCCAACAAATACAGCTATCACTCGCAAGCGCCCCAGGCGCCTCTTTTCCCACATTTCCATCGATGACTCCTGCAATCTAACGCGAAATGCAAACTACGGCAGTGTTTGCCTGGGAGGGTAATGAGGCAGACGCGCCATTCCCTTTGCGTCAAAGGTTAGACGTATTGGAGCCCCCCAAGTGTTTCAAATATTCTCGCGGTTTCCAGGCCAACTGCGCCATTCGACACGCGCAAGGCCGTGCCCTCTCTATCGGATGTCTGGTTCAGGAACGATCCATCAAATCGCGGTACGCCCACCGTCGACGGCGAGTTTCGCGCCATAAATGAAACTAGAGCGATCCGTAGCTAGGAAGACGATGGCCTCGGCGATTTCGTCCGCGGTAGCCGGCCGGCCCGCCGGCGCCTGGGCGGCTAGTTGCTCCAGGCCCTCTCCCATCGCGTCCGTGCCCTCCGTGCGCGTAGGTCCTGGGCTCACTGCATTGACGCGGACACCGCTTGGACCATACTCAGCTGCCCACGATTTGGTCAGCAGATTAATGGCGGCCTTGCTCGAGCCGTAGAGGCTCATACCGGAGACCCCATAATCGGCAACCATCGTCGATACATTGACGATTGCCCCCTTGCCTCTGTTCGCCATCAGTGGAGCAAGCTCCGCGACGAGGAAGTAGGGCGCCTTGACGTTCAGCGAATACACCGAATCAAACTCTTCCTCCGTCGTCTTATTCGTCGGCCCGAACGGGAAGACGCCGGCATTGTTAATCAGAATATCGACGTGGCCGTTTCCGAGCTCGACCGCTCTTTTGGCCACTTCGCGAGCGCTCGACGAACCTTGAAGGTCGGACGAAATAAAATCCGCATTGCCACCCGCTGCGCGAATATCGGCAACCGTCTTCGTACCGCGCTCCACACTGCGGCCCACGACCAATACATGGATTCCAAGCTGGGCCAGTTTATTGGCGGCCGCTCGGCCAATACCGCTCGTTCCTCCTGTAATGAGTGCTGTTAGCTCATTTGTCGTCATTAACAAATCCCCTTTCTGGTTCCGCGTCGGAAATTACCGCTTCCGGGACAGCATACCCAGCGCCGCCGTTAGTCACTAGATCCCACGGCCGGGCTAGATTTATTTGTTCACCCTTGACTGGCCATTCGCATCGACTGGTTTTGCGCCGAAGGTTCGGACAGGAACAGCGCGCCAATGCCTTCGGCGGGCGTCGGGTGAGTCAGGACGGCATCGCGCAGCGCCGTATCCGTCAGCGCGCGGCTTTCGTTCAAAACGCTTCGAAGGTTTCCTGGGCATAAAAAAATGTAACCGGAGAGAGCCTCCGAATATCTAAGTATTCGGAGACACTCTCCGTTTTACAGAGGTCCTGGCGGTTCGTCAATAGCGACTCCGGCAGGCAACTATCCAGTTCAAGGAGGAACAGCATATGCGAGTTTTCGTCACAGGCGCTTCAGGTTTCATAGGCTCAGCGATTGTTCGGGAGTTGATTGCGGCGGGACATAAGGTGCTCGGCATGGCTCGCTCGGATGGGGCTGCCGCGTCGATTGCCGCCGCAGGAGCCGATGTACATCGCGGTTCGCTCGAAGATCTCGAGAGCTTGCGCAGCGGAGCGGCCGCCGCGGACGGTGTGATACACACGGCCTTTATCCACGACTTCTCGAACTACGCGCCTGCTGCCGAGACGGATAGACGCGCTATTGAGACACTGGGAGCCGCCCTTGCGGGCTCCAACCGCTCGCTGGTCGTCACTTCCGGGACCCTGCTCCTTCAGCGCCAGGGCCCCCTCGCAACGGAACAGGATGCGCCCATTCCCAGTTTTCCGCGCAAATCGGAACAGGCAGCAACGATGGCCTCGCGTGGCGTGCGCGTCTCCGTGCTGCGCCTTCCTCCATCGGTCCATGGGGACGGCGATCACGGCTTCGTTCCGGCTCTCATCAAGCTCGCGCGTGAGAAGGGGGATTCAGCGTACGTGGGCGACGGTCTTAACCGTTGGCCCGCCGTGCACCGGCTGGACGCTGCCCATCTCTACAGGCTCGCGCTGGAGAAGGGTTCCGCAGGAGCGATCTACCACGCCATTGGCGACGAGGGCGTGCCCTTCCAGGACATCGCTGGCGTGATCGGCCGCCGCCTGCACCTGCCGGTTGTCAGCAAGTCGCCCGAGCAGGCCGGCCACCACTTTGGTTGGCTCGCGCACTTTGTTGGTATCGACTGCCCGGCGTCAAGCAGGCTAACTGAGGAAAAACTGGAATGGCGGCCGAAGCAGCCGGGGATTATTCCCGATCTCGAGCGAGGGACCTATTTCGAACCTGAACAGACAACGCACGCGGCCCATTCGAACCGGTAACGCTGTGGACTGTGAAAAACAGATGTCGCAAGATCATCCTGTACAAAACGCTGCCCCGAGCCGAAGCAAAAGGTAAAAGGAGTATCAATGGCAAACGAAACGGTTGGAACTAGGAAGGAGAGAGTCGCGGTCATCACTGGCGGAAGCCGCGGGCTCGGACGCAACACCGCGGTGAATCTTGCAGGGCGGGGCGTCAATGTCATTTTTACTTATCGCTCGAATCAGAAAGAGGCCAACTCACTCATCCGCGAAGTCGAAGCGATGGGAAGGAAAGCAGCGGGATTTCGGCTCGATACTGGTGACATTCACACGTTTGACGGATTCGCGGCGGATGTCCGCAAAACGCTCAACGGTTGGGGGCAAGATCGGTTCGACTATCTGGTGAACAATGCGGGTGGTTCGCTCCATGCGAATTTCGAGCAAACTACGGAAGCGGAATTCGACGAGATCGTGAACGTTCATTTCAAAGGCGTGTATTTCCTGACGCAAAAGCTACTTCCGCTAATTAAGGATGGCGGGCGTATCGTGAATGTTTCGTCGGGACTGGCGCGTTTCGCGCTACCGGGCACCTCGGCTTATGGGGCGACAAAAGGCGCGGTGGAAGTGCTGACGCGTTACTTGGCCAAAGAGCTCGGACCGAGGGGCATCACGGCGAATGTCGTCGCTCCAGGTGCCATCCAGACGGATTTCAGCGGTGGTATGGTCCGTGACAATCCTGAGGTTAACAAGCGCGTTGCCGAGATGACCGCGCTTGGCCGGGCGGGCATGCCTGACGATATCGGACCGATGATCGCCGCGCTCCTCTCGGACGAGAACCGTTGGGTTAACGGTCAGAGAATCGAAGTGTCCGGCGGCATGGCGCTGTGAACGGCATGCTCAAACGTGATGCGCAACTTGGAACGATCTGCGGCGGGAACCTGTGTGTTGTTCCCGAGTGCTTGTGATCAGCCACCTGGCCAGCTCCAGCATGGACGGCAATCCGGAGACTGATCCACCATCCATCCAATCCTCCCCTCGCAAAAAGGCCAACCGGGTGTACAATGCCGCCCGTTGGGGTTCCGAGGCATCCACACGCTTTCCCTGAAGGTCGCCCTGAGTATCCCCACGCAAAGGACGCAGGCGAAGCCAAAGGTAATAGCAAGGACGGTTTCGCTCCAGTGATTCAACTCATCCCCCGGGGGGTAACGCATCGATTCCACGGCACCGGGCGAAGCAGACGGCTGCTCCACCCGGTCGTTCTTTGAATGGACCCAATAAGCAATTTGGCAAGGGAGGATTAGGAGCTTGGCTCTGCCCACGGACAGACACTTCACGGCGCGCATTATCGAGCGCAAAGATTTGTCTGAAGACTTGTGGCTGATCCGCGTTGATCCTGGCGGCCCTTTTCCTTTTAAGGCCGGACAGTACGCCACACTCGGCGTGGATCACGAAGACAAGCGCATCGAGCGCGCCTACTCCATTGTCTCTTCCCCGTACGAAGAAAGCCTCGAATTTTTCATCGAACTCGTTCCGCAGGGCGCTCTCACGCCGCATCTCTACAGACTCAAAGTCGGCGACACCATGCTCTGCCGCAAAATCTCCAAGGGCCGCTTTACTCTCGATCTGAAGAGCGGCCGCACCAACCACCTTCTGCTCGCCACCGTCACCGGCATCGCTCCGTTCGTCAGTTATGTGCGCACTTTGTATAAGGATTGGAAAGCCGGCGACAGCCCTATGCCCGGCGAACACAAGTTCTTCTGCCTGCAAGGCGGAAGCCGTTCGTGGGAATTCGGCTATCGGGAGGAACTCGAGCGTATTGCCGCGGAAGTTCCCTGGTTCAGATACGTGGCCACCATCAGCCGTCCGTGGGAAGACACCGCGTGGAAAGGCCAAACTGGCCGCGTGGACGAACTAGTTCGCATGTACGTCGACGAGTGGGGCCTGCGCCCCGAATCCACAACCGGCTATCTGTGCGGCCATCCCAGCATGTGCGAAAACGGCCAGAGCATCTTGACGCGCGCCGGATGGCAGAAAGGTTCCATATTCGAAGAAGTCTACTTTGTCCCTGGAAAAGAAGCCGTAGCCGGATAATCCGGGGCCGATGCCCGCGAAAATTTGTTTGCATCGCTCGCCGTACGAATTCGATGTAGAATGCCGCGCGGATGGGGCAAAACTGGAATCGAGGGCAAGTTCTGAAGCGACGGAGAGAGTACCGGAGGAAGTTTCATGATTGTTGGAGTGCCACGAGAAAGTTTTCCTGGAGAGCGCCGCGTAGCGATGGTGCCCGCGGTCATTCCCAGCCTCGCGAAAGCGGGGCTGGAAGTTGTCGTTGAAGCGGGCGCGGGAAAAGAAGCCGGCTATCTGGACGCGGACTACGCGGCCAAGGGCGCCAAGATTCTCCCCACGCGCGCCGACGTTTTCGCCGCCGCTGATATTGTCGTGCAAGTGCTCTGTTACGGCTCGAATGACAAAACTGGCAAAGCGGACGTTCCGCTCTATCGCCCCAATCAAGCGTTAATCGGCTTCCTGCGCCCTCTCGGTTCTCTCGAAACACTTCAAGAGATCGCCTCGAAAGGCGTGGCCGCTTTTTCCATCGAACTGATGCCTCGCACTACGCGCGCGCAAAGCATGGACGCGCTTTCTTCGATGGCCACTATTAGCGGCTATAAAGCGGTGCTGATTGCCGCCGACACGCTCCCCAAGATTTTCCCCATGCTCACCACCGCCGCCGGAACGATCACGCCCGCGCGCGTTTTTATCATCGGCTGCGGCGTTGCAGGGCTCCAAGCCATCGCCACCGCGCGAAGACTTGGCGCGGTCGTTTCCGCTTACGACCTGCGCCCCGCCGTAAGAGAACAGGTACAAAGCCTCGGCGGACGTTTCGTTGAAATTGCCATCGAAGCCAAAGACGCCCAAGACGCACGCGGCTACGCCACCGCCCAGGGCGAAGAGTTCTACAAAAAGCAGCGCGACCTTCTTGGAAAAGTGGTCGCGGAAAGCGACGTGGTCATCACTGCGGCGGTTATACCAGGGAAAAAATCGCCGATTCTCGTAACCAAGGAAATGGTTGCAGGCATGGCGCCGGGCTCGGTCATTGTCGATCTAGCCGCCGAGCGCGGCGGAAATTGCGAGCTAACGCGCGCCGAAGAACAAGTCCAAGAGCACGGCGTAACCATCATCGGCTCCATCAATCTGGCCAGCACAGTTCCCTATCACGCCAGCCAAATGTATGCCAAAAATGTCGCGACATTTCTCCTGCACATGGTTAAAGAGGGAAAGCTGCAAATTAATCCGCAGGATGAAATCGTCCGCGAAACATTGCTGACCCAGGGTGGAGAGATTGTAAGCGCCAGGCTGCGCGAAATTTACAAGCTGCCGGCGCTGGCTGCGAAATCATAAGGAGGCATGGATGCCCGCGGATTTTATCTCAAGTCTGTTTGTGTTCATCCTATCGGCATTTTTAGGTATCGAACTTATTAAACGGGTTTCGCCGCTCCTGCACACGCCGCTGATGTCCCTGACGAACGCCCTCGACGCCATCGTCGTGGTCGCCGCCATCATCATCGCAGGCCGCCACGAGACGCGTCTCTCGACCATCCTCGGCCTCGTCGCTGTCGCCGCTTCCTTCAGCAACATGGTCGGCGGCTTCGTCATCACCGACCGCATGCTCGGCATGTTCAAGACCGGTAAGGCGGCCAAGAAGCCATGAATCCCGCCGACCTCCAACAGCTCATTGACTTCACTTACATCGCCGCGGCCATTGGCTTCATTCTAGCCATCAAGTGGCTGGGATCTCCCGTCACTGCCAAGCGCGGCGTGCTCGTCGGCGAAATCGCTTCCGCAATCGCGGTCATCGCGACTTTGTACGACCCGCAAGTCAGCCAGTACAAGTGGATTATCATCACGCTGATCATCGGTGCCGCCGTCGGCGTACCCCTCGGCATGGTGAAGATGACCGCGGTTCCTCAGCGAACCGCGTTGAGCCACGCGTTTGGAGCGCTTTCTGCGGCGCTGATTGGTATCGCCGAATATTATGTCGCCGCTCCCGGCGTGCCGAGATTCCAGATGGCCGAAATTGGCCTCGAAGTCATCATCGGCTCGCTGACCTTCACCGGCAGCTTGATAGCCGCCGGCAAGCTCCAAGAAATTCTGCCGCAGCGTCCCATCACTTATAAAGGTCAGAACTATGTCAGCTTGACGGTTCTCGCCGCCGCCCTCGGACTCGTCGTGGCTCTCGTTATTCATCCCGAGATGACGTTTCTCTTCCCCATCATGATCGGCGTCGCGCTGATCTTCGGAATCATGCTCGTCACGCCCATCGGCGGCGCGGACATGCCCACGGTCATCTCTCTGTTAAACTCCTACGCAGGCTTCTCCGCCTCGCTCCTCGGTTTCGTCCTCAATAATAAAGTTCTGATCGTGGCGGGCGCGCTCGACGGCGCTTCCGGCTTCATCCTTTCCGTCATCATGTGCAAAGCCATGAACCGTTCCTTCACGAACGTGTTGTTTGGAGCGTTCGGGCAGGTGCAGGCCTCCGCTGCGGGCGCAAAAGAAGAACGCGCGGTCAAGAGCGCCAGTCCAGAAGATGCCGCCGGAATTCTCGCCGCCGCCAACACAGTGGTCATCGTTCCAGGATACGGAATGGCTGTCGCGCAAGCCCAGCACAAAGTCCGCGAGCTCTACGACATCCTCACCAAAAAAGGCATCGACGTCCGATTCGGCATCCATCCGGTTGCAGGCCGCATGCCCGGCCACATGAACGTCCTGCTCGCCGAAGCGGACATTCCTTATGACCGAATGATGGAAATGGACGCCATCAACGGCGACCTCCCGCAAACGGATGTCGCTCTAGTGATCGGCGCAAACGATGTCACCAATCCCGCTGCCCGCACCGATCAATCCAGCCCCATCTTCGGCATGCCCATCATCGACGTCGACAAGGCCCGCACCGTCATGGTCATCAAACGCAGTATGGCCGCCGGCTTCGCCGGAATTGACAATCCTTTGTATTACCTCGACAACACCATGATGCTGTTCGGCGACGCCAAAAAGTTCGTCAGCGACATCGTCCGCGAACTAAGCGGCGGCGGCCACTAGCCCTGCCGGGTAGGCCGGAGGTAGAGCGACGCCATGACCCGGAACGGGAGGTGCCCCGCACGTCTACTTTACGTGCGGGGCCCTTGACTCTGGCGGATCGACTCACCCCGACGGGCGATACTCTTTCAACGCCAGCGATCAACTACCTTGATGGTTTGTCTCCGCGTTGCTTCCACTCGATGTGGATTGTGGATTAGTGTTTGGCGTTGGTTGCGTGGCCGCGTCCATCGCGCTCTTCGTTTCCTTTGAAGTGGTCCTTATCGACACGCTTGGTCGGCTCGGCTTTCTCGCCGCGGTTTGGCTTTGCGCCCTTATAGCCGTGCTGTGGATCGAGACGATTGTCCACATTCCCACGAAATTCGCTACCCCCATGAAACCAGGGGCCGGCGCCAACGAACACGTCTCCGCTAAACCATTCTGGTCCGTAATAGCCGGACGGTGCACAGTCGTACGGAGCGATGTCGTAGTAGCCATACGGACATTCCGGAGCTACACCGATCTCGACTTTGACCTGCGCCTCCGCCTTCGGTACGGCTGCCGCGAAGCAACTTCCAACAATTGCTGCTGCCATCAAAAATCTAAATGCGCGCATAATTTCACCTCTTCTTCTCAGTCTTTTGCTTCCTCGAGCACCTCATGCTAGCCGCTTCATCTTGCCGCGTCTGTCCTATATGGGGCACTCTAGAGATCCACGATGGGACTAATCCTGTCTTCCGGTCTCGGCCGGGCGGACAATTCCGGTCCTTTTCTGATTTCGAACTCCTACAGTTAATTCTTGCCTTTTGTACGGTACCGACCGGATAGAGCCTCGCACGGCACGGGCCTACGCTGATCGAATGCTACCGATCTTGAAAGAGGTCGCTGTTCGAGCAAATCAAACTAACGATAGCGAGGTGAATTCATGCGAGCATTTTCATTTCTGGTATTGGCAGCACTTGCCGGAATCTTTCTCACGGCAACCGCCCCCGCGGCAAATGCTCAAGTCGCCGTGGATGTTGGGGTAGCCCCTGATTGCCCTTACGGCTACTATGACGTTCCTCCCTATGACTGCGCTCCTGCCGGCTACTACGGTCCAGAATGGTTTACCGGGGGCGTCTTCATTGGAGTTGGCCCTTGGTTTCATGGCCCTGACAACTTCCGCGGCAAAGTGGATAACCATTTCGATCCAAACCACGGCTATAAGGGCCCCAAGCCAAACCGCGGCGAGAAAGCCGAGGAAGCGAAGCGTGTCGATAGCGCCCACTTCAAGGGAAACGAAGAACGGGATGGGCGCGGCCACGCAACAAGTGGCAAACACTAATCGCTCAGTTTTCTGATTTTCGCTGAAAGCCCCGATGCGTCTCTTTTATCGGGGCTTTTTGCGTTTTCCTCGCATTTCGAGGGTCTCGCCAAAGTGTCCCAATTTTCTCAATGCCCTCCCATCCCTTGCTTCCATGCCCGAACGCGCGTACTCCGAAAGCGGGGATACTCTCCGGAGGGCGGTTGGGACTACAATGTTCCTCGAATTCTGCCGGAGGAGATATGCGCGCAAATAGCGTGGAAGTTTCCTGGGATAGCCAGAAGTCAGACTGGGTGATTCGTATGCAAAGCGGCGACGAAGTGATCCGCCGCCACTGCAAAGCGCCAAAAGACGCCGACGAGAAAACCCTTCGCGCGAAAGCCGAAGAAACGGTAAAGGATGAAGGATACGAAGCCGACCCCACGGTAGTGAGCATAAAGCGGTAGCCGCTTGGAACGCGGTCGCAGTAGCACAGGCACACGTGCCTGCGCACCTTTACATTCCCTGCGACAGGAAGCACCGCCGAGAGTAGCTGCGCTACCTGCAAGTCGAGCTACACTCGAAGCACTCGAAGCGGGTGCGCGACTTACAAGTGGAAGTTAAGCCGCCCTGCGTTCCTCCCAATAGTCTTCAAAGCGATCGTTGAGATGAGAGCAGCGTAGTGCCAGAATGGCGTTGGCTCTCCGGACGGTCCAAAACATTCCCGATTGTTTGAGACGAGAGCCGATCACCGTTTTGCATCCGGCTTCGATTACACCCGAGCCAACAAACAAGTGCTGGCGACGAAACTTGGGATAGCGCATACGCTCC